>ERZ773142.133-NODE-133-length-97925-cov-6.48827_pt1 | contig 97925 bp, 108 predicted proteins | sample MGYA00580853_ERZ773142 | MGnify/ENA primary metagenome ERZ773142 (study PRJEB29015, sample SAMEA2737862) | human gut metagenome | biome: human gut; feature: human-associated habitat; material: faeces | place: China | collected 2012 ...
TCCTCCACCAATTGTTACAATTTTTACAGGTTTTTTACTCATTTTTATATCCTCCTTATTTTTACAAAACTATTCTAGTTTTATACTTTTCTTAAATCAATAAAGAGGAATTTTATAGTTACACTGTTCCAACAAAACAAACATAATTCAAACAAAAATAGAGAACACTGTTCCCTATTTGATTAAATCATTGCTTGTATCTCTTATAAGTGACGATGTAAAATTTTCATATTCATCAGCAATCTTAATTTTTTTCTTTTTATTTTCTTTATAATTTAAGCTAAAATACATACTATACAATAAATCTAACAAATAAAGTGTTGATAAATTCATAGAAAAAGTTCCCAAATTGTTTCTAATTTTTTCTCTTGTAGAAACATGTAAAACACAACGTGATAAAGAAGATAAAGTATTCGTTCCAAATGATGTAATAGTAATAAAATCGATATTTCTTTCATTTAATTTATTTGCCATTCTTATACAATTTTGTGTTTCACCTGTATAGCTAATTAAAAGAAAACAGGCATCTCCTTTATTTAAATAACAAGCCTCATAATATGGTTCATCGATACTTTGATATACATTTACATGTTTTCCTATTCTAGCCATTTTATCTCTAAAAGTTAAAGCAAGATTATTTTGCGATCCAGAAGAAATAATATAAATATTTTTATTGTTTTTTAATAAATTCAATGATTTTCTTAACATATCGTGATCCAATAGTGAATGTGTGTCATCAATTATTTCATGATACAATGAACACATTTTATTTGATATTGTTTGTATGTTATCTTCTGTCATAAAAGGTATACTGGGGTTTAAATCTGAAAAATTCGAATTTAAATAGTGAAGTTCTTCGACATACATTTCTTTAAATTCTTCAAATCCAGTAAATCCTAATTTTTGACAAAGTCGTATTATTGATGATGGCGAACAATACAATCTCTTTGATATTTCACGTGTTGATTGTCTTGCAATTTCTTCCTTTTGATTCAAAAAATACTTTACTATTTCTTTTTCTGCATACGTAAAATCAAAAGACTTTAATTTATCACTTATTAACATTTTTAACCTCATCCCTTTTCAATTCTATAAAGATTATACCTACAACATAAATTATTTTTAACCATAAAAGCCCATCTAATTCACTATGAATCCACTGAGTTTTATTCATTATATTCTTATCTTCAATAAGTATTTGTAAAAAACCTAGGCTACTTATGGTACGTTTGATTGTTCATAATTTTGAATGCTCGATAGACTTGTTCAACTAAGATAAGCTTCATTAATTGATGTGGAAAAGTCATTTTAGAGAAACATAAACGATAATTTGCTCTTTGTAATAAAGATTTTCCTAAACCTAAAGAACCCCCAATCACAAAAGTAATCATACTCTTTCCTCTAATCATACATTCTTCAATATGTTTAGAAAAAGCCACACTATCAATTTCTTTTCCATGTAGATCTAAAACGATAACATATTCATCATCTTTAATTTTAGAAACAATTTTATCTGCTTCTTTATCTTTGATGATATTTTCTACATTTTCACTTGCATTGTCAGGAATTGGTTCATCTGGTACTTCAACCATTTCTACTTTACAGTAAGCATTCAATCTTTTGACATATTCATTGATTCCATTAACAAGATATTTTTCTTTAAGCTTACCAATTGTTAAGATTCTAATTTTCATAATGTCCTCCAGAAACAATTTCTTTTTGATCTGCAATCTTTATATTATCAAAATATATATGTTCTTCGTCAAAAACTCTTTGATATGTATCTAGTGCCATTTCCTTTGTATTCGCTTCTTGTGATAAATGGGCCAAACAAATTTCTTTTGTATTTTCACCAATCACCTGCGCCATAACATGTGCGCTATATTCATTATTAAGATGGCCTTTATCTCCAAAAATACGATTTTTTAAAAATAAAGGTCTTCTTGTATTCATTAACATCTCAATATCATGATTACTTTCAAAAATATAGTAATCTAAATTTTTTATATATTCCATATTCTTTTGTGAAACATAACCTGTATCTGTCATATAGAGAATTGTTTCATCTTTTCCTTTGATTACAAACCCTAAAGGGGATGTTGCATCATGTGATAAAGGTAATGGTGTAATTATATAATGATCTAATTGTATATTTTGATAATTTTCTAATTCATGACTTTCATCTATACCAGGGAGGCATCCTTTTCCACAATAAACAATACTTTGATCAAAGATACCAATATTTTTATTATGGTCAATATGATCATGTGTTAATAAAACATGATGAATATCACTTTCATGAAATCCTAATTGATTAAGTTTTGTATAAAGTTGTCTTTTACTAATTCCACAATCAATTAAAAGTCCGTTTCCTTGATCATAAATGAAAATACTGTTTCCTTTAGAACCACTTGCTAAGACATGATATTTCATTTTTTCCTCCAAAACAAAAATGAGTACCAAGTACTCATTTTCTTATTTAAGTCCGTATTTTTTGTTGAATTTTTCAACACGTCCATCAGCACTAGCAAATCTTTGTTTTCCAGTATAGAATGGATGACAGTTAGAACAAGTATCAACACGTACTTCATCTAATACTGAACCACTTTCAAATTCTGCTCCACATGATGTACAAACTACTTTTACTTTTTTGTAATTTGGATGAATTCCTTTTTTCATTTTTAATTTCTCCTTCCGCCTTGTAGATTTCTCACTACAAAGTAAGTTGCTATGATATATTAACATTAAATTATGTCGTTTTCAAGCCCTTTTTTATAATTTTAATCATCAACTTTGATTCTTCTAATAACAGCACCTAAAGTAATTAATTTTTGATCAATATTCGCATATCCTCTATCTATATGATATACATTGCTAATTTCTGTAATTCCATCAGCGATTAACCCTGCTATTAACAATGCTGCTCCGCATCTTAAATCTGTTGCTTCTACTTTTGCTCCTTTTAATGGTGTTTTTCCATTTATATAACACATTGATTCATCTAATTCTATATTTGCGCCCATCTTATTAAGTTGTTCACAATGTCTAAATCTCTCTGGATAAATTGTTTCTATTACTTGTGATTGTCCGTTTGCTTGTGTAAGCAGTGCTGTTAATGGCTGTTGTAGATCTGTCGCAAAACCTGGATATACCTGTGTTCTGACATCGACTGCATTAAAGTTCTTGTTATCACCATAAACAATAATACTATCACCAACATTTTCCATTTTAACACCCATTTCTTTCAATTTTGAAATAAGTGATTCCAAATGTTGTGGAATGATATTTTGAATAATAACTCTTTCTCCTGCAGCTGCTGCCATAATTAAGAATGTCCCTGCTTCAATACGATCTGGAATGATTTCATGAGTACATCCTTTTAGATGTTCTACTCCTTCAATCGTAATCGTATCAGTACCAGCACCTCTAATTTTAGCTCCCATTTTTGTAAGCAAGTTTACTACATCAATGATTTCTGGTTCTTTTGCTGCATTTTCAATGACTGTTTTTCCTTCAGCTTTTACTGCCGCTAATAAGATATTGATTGTTGCTCCTACTGAAGCAAAATCTAAATATATTTTTGCACCTACTAAACGATCTGCTGTAATTACATGCGCACCATCAACAAATTCTACTTTGGCACCCAATGCTTCAAATCCTTTAATATGTAAATCTATCGGACGTGGTCCTAAAAAGCATCCTCCTGGTGCTTTCATCACAACTTTTTTACATTTTCCAAGTAATGCTCCCATTAAATAATATGATGCTCTTAATTTATCCACAGCATCAGATACTAATGGAACATTTTCCATACGAGAGGGATCAACAATTAAACTATCATGACTTCTTAATACTGTACAATTAAGTTCTTCTAATAAAACTGCTAAAGCGTCCACATCGCTGATTTCTGGTACACCATAAATTGTTACAGGACTATCCGCTAAAATAATTGCTGGAATAAGTGCTACAGTGGCATTTTTTGCACCCGAGATTTCTACTGTACCATTTAATTTATGTCCGCCTTCAATCGCAATAATTTCACTCATGACTTTACCCCTTTTCTTCTATCTATATTCCCTAATACTATATTATAAATTCATCAAAAAAACAACTTAATAAAGAGATTTCACATAAACAAAAAAAGCCCGAAGGCTTTTTTAATTGATTAAGCTTTACCGATGCAACCGAATACTTCCATTCTATCTTTAACACATTCTTGAATAGCTTTAGCACCTGGTGCTAATAATTTACGAGGATCATATCCTTTTCCTTCTAAATCTTTTCCAGCTTCAATGTATTTACGTGTAGCTTCTTGGAAATATAATTGACATTCAGTGTTTACATTTACTTTAGATACTCCTAAAGTGATTGCTTTTTTGATCATTTCATCAGGAATTCCTGAACCACCATGTAATACTAATGGTAATTTTCCAGTTTCAGCTTGGATTGCATCTAATGCATCAAAGTCTAATCCTTCCCAGTTTGCTGGGTATTTACCATGAATATTTCCGATACCTGCAGCTAAGAAATCTACTCCTAAGTCTGCGATTGATTTACATTCTTTTGGATCTGCTACTTCACCTTTACCGATGACACCATCTTCTTCTCCACCGATTGATCCAACTTCTGCTTCTACTGAAACACCTTTTGAATGACATAATTCAACGATTTCTTTTGTTTTTTCGATGTTTTCTTCGATTCCATAATGAGAACCATCAAACATGATTGAAGAGAAACCTGCATCTAAAGCAGCTTTAGCTCCTTCGTATGAACCATGATCTAAGTGTAAAGCTACTGGTACAGTGATATTTAATGCTTCTACCATTGCTTTAACCATTGCTGCAACTGTTGTATATCCAGTCATATATTTAGCAGCACCTTCTGAAACACCTAAGATTACTGGTGCTTTTAATTCTTCTGCAGTTAATAATACTGATTTAGTCCATTCTAAGTTGTTGATATTGAATTGACCTACTGCATAATGTCCTTCTTTAGCTTTCTTTAACATTTCTGTTGCTGATACTAATCCCATAACAAATCTCCTTTTCTTTTTTTCGGTTATATAATACTATCTTTTATATAGAATTTCCATAGTTTTTATCATAAAAACCTTATTTTCCAAAAGCTTTTAATAATCTTTGACAAGCATCTTCTAAAACACTTCTTGGAATTGCAAGATTAAATCTTTCAAAACCTTCTCCACCTGTTCCAAAGATATATCCTTCATCTAACCATAAACCGGCTTTTTCTAACATTGTCTTTTCAAGTTCATCTTTATCTAAACCACATTCTCTAAAATCAACCCAACATAAATATAAACCTTCTGGTTTAACTAAATGAATATGAGGTAAGTTTTCTTTTAAGAATTCATCAAAATAAGTAAAGTTGTCATAAACATATTCCAACATTTCATCTACCCATAATTCACATTCATTATAGGCAGTCATACAAGCAATAATACCTAAAAAGTTTGGTTCATTAACCCCATAACGATTCATTGTTTCTTGATAAGCTTTTCTTAATTTTTCATCTGCAATAATAATATTTGATGTTTGTAACCCTGCTAAATTAAATGTTTTTGATGGTGCAGTTAAAATAACAGAGAATTCTTTATAACTTTCATCTACATTATAGAAAGGAATATGTACATGATCTCCATAAACAAAATCTTCATGAATTTCATCAACAATAACTAAAACATGATGTTTCTTACAAATTTCACCAATTTGTTTTAATTCATCTTCTTTCCATACTTTTCCAATTGGGTTATATGGATTACATAAAATAAACATTTTAACATCATTTTCTACGATTGCTTTTTCAAAAGCATCATAATCCATTTCATAAGAACCATCTTTATAAACCATTTCATTTTCAATGATTTTACGATGATTTAATTCAATTGAAAAATCAAATGGATAATATACAGGCTTATTAATAATGATGGCATCATTTTCCTTTGTATAAGCATTTACACATAATTTAATAGCTGTTACCACACCTGGTGTTGGGATGATCCATTCTTTATCGACATTAAAATCATGTCTTCTTTTCATCCAAGAAATAACCGCATCAAAATAATCATCTGGCGCAAATGAATACCCATAAACGCCTTGTTTAATTCTTTTAACTAAAGCATTTTCAATTTCCTTTGGTGATTTAAAATCCATATCTGCAACCCACATAGGTAACACATCTTTAGGTTTATTCTTTGCTTCAATCGTATCCCATTTAGCACAATTTGTACCTTTTCTATCTACAACTTCATCAAAATCAAACATACTTTCCCTCCTATAATACTTCTTTATCTTTAAATTCATCTTTTGAAAAATGCATTAACGTCATTCCTAAAGCCATGGAAAGATTCAATGAATCTATATGATGACTATGAGGAATAAAAATAGATTTTCCATAATCTAGATATTCATCAGGTAAACCACTACTTTCATTACCAAAAACAAGTGAATGATAACCTTCTTTGGATTCAACCTTATGAATATTCGTTGCTCCTTTTAACATCAATGTATAAATATCATGACTTGGAAATCTTTTTAAATAATCTTCAAAACTATCAAAATACTCAATATTTAAATGAAACATTGCTCCCATCGAAGCTCTTAAAACACGAGGATCAAAAACATCGACACCTGGTCGAATTATTGCTAGATTATAATAATTGAATCCTAACATCGTTCTCATAATTGTCCCCATATTTCCCATATCTCCAGGATTAACTAAAACAACATGATTTCCTTCTTGTAAAGTCATTTCATATTTTTTAATGATTGCTATCGCAAAACAATTATCTTTTTTTGATAATTTTTGAATTGTATTATCACTTTCAATCAATTCAATATGTTTTTCTCTACAAATTTCATCAATAATAGGAATTCCTTTATTCTTATAAGAATTACTTTTTATATATACTCTTAAAACAAGATCAGGACGATTCTTTAATAACTCAATCGTTTCAAAAACTCCTAAAGTATAGGTATAATCAAAATCCTTCTTATATGCTTTAATCTTCATCTAATAAACCTTCTACTCTCTTTGTTTCTTCTTCTACACTTTCTTTTAAAGAAAGAAAATGTTTTTCTTCAAAATTAGCTCCTTGATGAATTAAATCAATCAATTCATCATACTTACGACAAGCCAATTTCAATTGTGAATATTTGATGGTCACATCTAATTCATTTCCGGCATCAGCTGTAATTTCATTTACTTCATGATATACTTCTTTAAACTTAGCATCTAAGTCTACTTTTTGTTTCTTTCTAAAAAACATCAAGCATTCCTCCCTTGCCCTTAATAGTATCACAAATTCATCATAAATTCAGTTAATTTTTAGATTGTCTTTTGTTATAATACATTCGAGGTGATACTATGAAATTATTAGCTTGTCCCAAATGTCATCAACAACTTCATTTAGAAAACAAAACACTTAAATGTGAAAACAATCATTGTTATGACATTTCTAAAAGAGGATATATCAATTTGTTATTAAATCCTGATAAAGCTACCAATAATCCAGGAGATAGTAAAGAATCTCTTGTAGCGAGAAAAGCATATTTAAATAAAGGTTATTATGATCCTATCTTAAATCAAGTGATTACGTGTATTGATGAATTCAAACATCAAGATGATTTAAGTATTTTAGATTTAGGATGTGGAGAAGGATATTATACTCAAGGTTTAAAGAAACATTTTGAAAACAGTGATATCTATGGTTTAGATATTTCCAAGATTGCTATTGATATGGCGACACGTTATCGTAAAGATGTTACTTGGCTTGTAGGAAATTCTAAAAATATTCCTATCTTAGATCATAGTTTAGATTTTATCTGTGCTTTATTTACAGTAGTAAATCAAGATGAATTAAAAAGAGCATTAAAAGAAGATGGTTATATTGTTCATGTTACTGCTAATAATCAACATTTAATTGAAATTAAAGAATTGATTTATGATGAAATCAAAGTAAAGAGTGATAAGTATATTCGTTTAGATTTTAATCAAGTGAAAAGTTATGACTTTAAAGAAAAAGTTCATATTTCTAATCGTGAAGATGTTTTAAATCTTTTAATGATGACACCACACTATTATCATATTAAAAAAGAAAAACGTGGCGTTTTAGATACTTTACAAGGTTTAGATATCACAATTGATATCAAAGTAACAGTGTATGCGTTATCATAAAGAAAAGAATCATTTAGTAATAGAAATCGATGAAAGAATTCAAGGAATGACACTTCTTGAATTCTTTCATTATCTGCATCTTTCTAAAAAAACAATTCACTTACTTCGTCAAAATAAAGACTATACTTTAAATAATACTTATGTTGATTATCAAACCATTTTAAAAGATAAAGATATTCTTTCAATTAAAGCCTATGAACAAGGCAGAGATTTCATCGAACAAGAAAGTTCCTTAGAAATCATCTATGAAGACGATCTTTTATGTATTGTTAATAAACCAAGTAACCTCATTATTCATCCTGATGATAAAAGTAAAAAAAATACTCTTTGTAATTATGTGAGTTATTATTACCAACAAAGCTATCAAGATTTACCGATTCGTTATCTTCATCGTTTAGATAGAGATACGACCGGTTTGGTGATGTTTTGTAAATGTGCTCTTTTACAACCCTATTTTGATTATATGATTGCATCTAAAAAAATTAAGAAAACTTATCTAGCAATCATTCAAGGACATTTACCTAAAAGAGAAATGACTATTGATTTACCTATCGGTCAAGACCGTCATAGTAAAAATAAAATGTGTATTTCTAAAACAGGTAAAGATGCTTTAACACATTTTAAAGAAATTAAAACAAAAGGAAATTATACACTGGTAAAATGTCAAATTGAAACTGGTCGAAAACATCAAATAAGAGTTCATTTGAATCATTTACATCATCCTATTATAGGAGATACTCTTTATGGAAAAACTTCTTCTATGATTAAAAGAATGGCTTTACATGCTTATTGTTTAGAGTTTATTCATCCATTAACTTATCAAACAATAAAAATTGAATGTTTACTTCCTTTTGATATGGAAAAAATCTTTAAATAAAAACCACGTCTAAACGGCGTGGTTTTCACTGTGGCTATAAGCCTTTGTTACTTGCTCGCGTCTAAAGGTGCTGCTTTCACTTCGTTCAAGCTATCGCTTTTGACTCTCGCTTTCCCTCAAAGGGAATTTTTATTTTGCTTTTTTTTGCGGTTTCTATTTTCTTCTCGAATTCCTTTTTCTTCAAACGGATCCTTATATTCTTTCACACTTAATTTATCCATTGCAATATCATGTTGCTCTTGTTCTCTTATATATTTTGCGACGGTTTGATCATTTAATCCTACTGTACTCACATAATACCCTTCTGCCCAAAAATGTCTATTTCCATACTTATATTTCAAGTTTGCATGTCTATCAAAAATCATCAATGCTGATTTTCCTTTCAAGTATCCCATGAATAATGACACACTTAACTTTGATGTGAAGACGATGTGATATTTGCACATCCACTTCGTATGTGCTAAAGAATTTGCTTTTTTAGCCATTATTTTTATTGCACCACCCGCATAACAGGTGGTTTTCTATTTCGCACATTTCATGTGCTCAACTGACTGAAGTTATCAATTCTTTTTTCATTCAAATTGTAAAAAAAAAGAACAATGTAATGATAAGACATTGTTCTTTATATTTTACTATTATGCATTATTTTTTCTTTTTATTTTTTTTATTCTTTTTTTCTTTTATTTTTGCTGGTTTTTCATCTTCACCCACAACTCTTGTCTTAGCAAGATAATCATGGATACTTCTTTGAGAAGCTGATCCTAGAACAAAAACTCCTGAAATCATTGTAATAACCATACCAATCATTTTTAAATAATAGTCAAAATAGAAACCTGTTGCTAGTGTAAGCATTTGTCTTAAATAATTAGTAACAACAATAGCCGAACCTTCTAATAAGAATAATCCAACCCCTTGTCTAATAATCAAAGTTTTTAAACTCACATCACTATAATCATCATTATTTACAATCTTTATTTTTAACCAATGTTTTGCGAGTGTTTGTCCTGGATATTTCTTATAAGGAATATAAATATAATAAACAAAAGCCACAACAATACATAATATACCTGCAAGATAGGACCAATACGTTGGAAAACCTAAGCTAGGAAAAACATAAAGATCACTAAACATATCTGATCTACCAGTAACTCCCCCATAGAATAAAACAGCAGGAAAACCACTAATAATACCGCCAACTGCCCAATCAATAGCATAAGCTATAACACGTTTACTTACTGGAACTTTTACAGGATTTCTATCTAGCCATTTTGTATGTTTAGCCCACAGTAATTGAATTTTAATTAATAAATAATGCATAATAAATACCTCCTATTTTGAATATAATGCATCCATTGCTATTTTAAATCTTCGCAATCCTTCTTTTAATTTAGATTGTGGACACCCTATATTCATTCTTAAATATTTTGGGCCACCATAAATTTCACCTTTCATAATCCCAATTCCACCAACATTCACTAAAGCATCTTGTATTTCTTCAGCAGTATATGGAACATCTCTTGCATCAATCCAAGCTAAATAAGTTCCATCTGGTGTTTTAAATTTAAAATCAGGCAACTCTTCTTTTATAAATTCTTCTACAATTTTCATATTTTCTTTAATATAATCATTAAGTTGATCAATATAATCATCGCATTGTGTATAACCTATCATTGTCGCATACATACCAAAAATACTTACAGAATTTAAGAAATCTTTTCTTCTTGTATGCATCAAGAATTTTTCTCTAACTTCTTCATTTGGTATCATTAAATATGAACCAATTAATCCTGGTGTATTAAATGTTTTACTAGATGAAGCTGCTGTATAAAGTTCATCATATTCATGAATATAAGATAATAAAGGGATATGTTTTCTATCTCTTAATTGAATATCCATATGAATTTCATCAGAAATAATTTTTACTTGATATTTTTTACATATCTTTATTATTTGATCCATTTCTTCTTTTGTCCAAATTCTTCCTGTTGGATTATGTGGAGAACAAAGTAATAATAATTGACATTCTTGTACTTGTTTTTCAAAAAGATCGAAATCTATTTCAAATGTCCCATCTTTTGATATTAAACGCTGAGCAACTAATTGTCTATCATTATCTTGGATAACTGTATAAAATGAATCATACATAGGTTCAAATGTTAATACTTTATCATGAGGTTGACTTAATAAACGAATCAATAAAGAAACTGAATACATGACTGTTGGACTATATAAAATCCAATCTTCTTCAATATGTGTATGATGTCTTCTTTCAAAATATCCTGTAATAGATGATTTAAAATCATGATGATTCCATCTTGTATATCCATAAATTTGATGATGTGCCACTTCAAATATTTTTTCAGTAATAGGTTTAGGAATAATAAAATCTGTATCAGATATTGAAAATGGTATTAAATCCTTTTTATTAAAACGATCTTGTATATAATCCCATTGTGTACAATAAGTACCTAAACGATTATGAACCTCATTAAAATCATACTTCATTTATTTATCCTCCAAAATAATATAATCCTTTGTTGTTTTATTTAATGGTACACCTACACCATCAATAATAACAACATCATCTTCAATACGAACACCACCAACACCAGGAACATAAACACCTGGTTCACAAGACATCATCATATGTTCTTGTAAAACTGTTTCACTCTTTGAATTTAAAGTTGGTCCTTCACCATCTTCACCAATTCCTAATCCATGTCCTAAACCATGATTAAAATATTCACCATAACCTGCAGCCTCAATCACATCTCTAGCTGCTTTATCAACATCTTTTCCCTTAGCTCCTGCTTTAATAGCACCAAGACCAGCGAGTTGTGCCTTTAAAACAACATCATAGATTTCTTTGATTTTTGGATCAGGTTCTCCAATAAAACACATACGTGTCATATCTGATTGATAATTTTGATATTGAATACCAAAATCAATCATAATAGGTTCATGAGCTTTTACTTTTCTTGAAGTTGGACGACCATGTGGTAAGGCTGTTCTTTCACCTGTTGCTACTATTGTATCAAAAGACATTTGTTGTGCACCAGATGCAATTGAATAATATTGTACTAAAGCGCTAATTTCATATTCACTCATCCCTACATGAATGTGCTCAATTACTTTTTGATAGATTTCATCAGTAATTGCAATTGATTTTTTCATAGCTTCAATTTCTTCATCTTCTTTAACAATACGAAGATGAGCAATTTCTTGATCCAATAAAAGAACTTCTATCCCTAATTTTTCTATTTCTTGATATTCCTTAACTAATACTTGATACGCTTCTACCCCTAGCGTTTTACAATTTTCTTTTTTTAATATTTCTTCTACTGTCCCTAAATAATTACGTCCCGTTAAATGTGGATTATGTAATATAATTTCTAAATCATGTTCTTTTTCTTTGGCTTCTGTAATATAACGCCCATCTACAATTAAATAGCCATGTTCTTTTGTAATCAATACTTGACAACCACTACCAGTCATAGTATTCATCCATTTTTTTACTGTTTTACTTTTAATTAATAAAGCATCTATATCTTTTTCATCTAAAAATTCTTGTATTTTATTTATTCTTTTTGCCATTTTTAATCCTCCTACAAATAAAGGCAAGTCGAAACTTGCCTATTAATTAGAAGTCTAAGTCTAAATCATCTAAGATAGCTGCATCTTCTGCACTGATAGCATTAGTTTCTTCTTTATTACCATAAGTCTTTTCATATGATTTAACAAATGGATACCATATTAAAATAGATAGTATTAATTGTACTGCATTAACAACTATAGACATAGGATCCATATTCGTTAAGAATCCTTCTAGGAATACACCTACATATGGTGGTGTAAAGGTTGAACATTTCATAATACCTAAATACATCGCCCATCCACCTAATGAACCAATAATACCACCACAAATAACAAATGGAATAAAGAACATTGGATTTAATACGATTGGCGCACCAAATAGAATTGGTTCATTAATTCCAAATAATGCTGGAATAAATGATAATCTACCAACTTGTTTTAAAGCTTTATTCTTACTCATTAAGCACCAGAATACACAACCAATAGTAACACCACTACCTGTAAAGTTACCAAATGCTGATTCAGGTCCAGGAGCATAGAAGTGAGTTGCTACATGACCAGCTTGAACAGCAGCAATATTTTCTGCTAAGAATTGAGTCGAAATTGGGCTTGTAATTGGGCTTAATACTGATGGATGAATACCAAAGAAGAATATTAGAGCTTGTAACATTTTTAAGAAAGTATAAGCAATTGGATTATCCATAGATCCTACTAATGGTGCAAAGATTGCTGTAAAGATTAATGGTGGCATTGTATTTAATACATTGACACAAACAATACGTACAATTAAGAAGAACCCAATAATGATTACTGAAATAGGAATCATTTCAAAAGAACGAGATACGAAATCAGGTACTGTATCTGGCATCTTGATTGTAAAGTTTTTCTTTTTACACCAACGGAATAATTCAACAGCGATAAATCCTGCAAACATTGCACAGAATAAACCTTTAGGTCCTAAATAAGTTTTAGAAATTCCACCATCTTCTGTGAATTCTACAACTAACATTAAGAATGAGACTAATCCCATTGTTACACATCCTGGAATATCTAACTTATAAGAGGTAGCTAATTGATATGCAATAATTACAGTAACATAAACTGACATTAAAGCCATACCTACATTATAAGGAATATAGATAATATCCAAATTTGCTAAGATCCATTGAGAAATTACATGTTTTTCTCCAATCATATTTGGAATTGCTTCTGGAATCAAACAAAAACTACCGATAATTAACAATGGTGTCATTGCAACCATTGCTTTTTTAACAGCGCTCAAATGAACTTCTTTATCCATTTTATCAGCAAGCGGTGCTAAATACTTTTTCATAAAGTTCTCAAATTTTGAGTACATCGTTTTTTTCCTCCCCATAAAATTATTTTTTTAAATCTGCTTTTCTACGCGCAATTAACGCTTGTTTCATGACAGTTGCCCCATCCATTTTTCCATACGTTTCTTGATCAACAATAACATAAGGAATCTTACGAGGTTCGATGATAGGTTTTACTGCATCTAATTTATGTGCAACTTGTGGTCCTAAAACTAAAACATCACAATTGTCTGCTTCAGATTGTAGAATATCAATTGGAATAGCGATAAAATCAAAATCAGCATCATTTAATTTTGCACTGTTATGTACTGTATCTTTCATACTATTCATAAGCATTGTTGTAGAAAGTCCACCTGCACAGCATAATACAATTCTCATTATTTACCCTCCTTTGCTTCAAATACATTTATTAGTTCTTCAATTAGATCTCTTGCTAATTGAGAAGTCATATAATGGTCTTGTGCATGAACCATTAATAACCCAACTTCCGGCTTATTTCCAGAGCCTGACATTTCGGCTTGAATAAGCTTTGTTTGAACAGTGTGAGCTTGTAAATCAGCTTCTTTAGCTTGTTCTAATATCTTTCTTGCTTCATCATATTCACCTGTTTTTACTTTCTTCAACGCTTCAAAAGCTAAAGATTTGCTTTGTCCAGCTGAAGAAATTAATCCTACAATAATTTGTTCCGTTTCTGTCATTTGTTTATCCTCCAATAAAATTAATAAAATTTTGATAATCTTGATATGTCAAATGATCTATTAAGCAGTTAACTAACTGTGTCAAACTTTCTAAATCATCACTATGAACAAATGAATAAGATCCATGACAATATCTAAGTGGTATTCCTAAAACAAGTGCCAAACGTCCACCTTTTTCTAAGTGTGCATTTCCAGCATCTGTTCCTCCTCCACCGAACATATCGCTTTGATAAGGTATTCCATGTTTACTGGCTAATTCTTTAACATATTTAATCAATTTTTTATTTGGTGAAAGAGTTTTATCATAATGAACAATCATTGGTCCTTTACCAATTAAACGATGATTCGTATAGTTTTTAACAAGTTCTGGATTATTCGCAACATCAAGTGCAAAAACAATATCAGGATCAATAAGATGAGTCGCTGTTTTACCACCTCTTACACCAACTTCTTCACTACTTGTTCCTACAAAATAAATATCATTTTCAACATCTCCATGAATTCTTTTCATCGCTTCTATCATGACATAGCATCCTGTTCGATCGTCCATTGCCTTGCCAGCAATCACTTTATCTTGAATCTGTCTTGCTTCACTAGCAAAACAAACCATGTCACCAACATCAATTCCTAAAGCTTTTACTTCATCTGCACTATCAACTCCAATATCAACGTACATTTCTTTAACGTTACCGTTGCTATCTTTAGTCACATTTAATAAGCCTTCCACTTTTTTACCATCTTGCGTCGTAATTCTAACCATTTGCATTTCTTTGCTTTTATTTAAAACTGAACCTAAAGCTACTAAATATACAAAACCAATATCAGAAATATGTCTTACCATAAAACCTACTTCATCTATATGAGCACAAAACATGATTTTTAAAGGATTTGGTGAAGTCCCTTTTTTATGAAAAATAATACTCCCTAAACGATCACTAAAAACTTCATCACTATATTTTGCTAATTCTCGATAGAGAATCGATCTTACTTCATCTTCTACTGATGCTACACTATCAGCATTACTCAATTCTTTTAGCAATTCACTATTCATTATTTCCACCTCCTATTTCTTTCATTAAACTCATCATTTCTTCAAAAGAATCAACCTTCGTTAACATTTCAACATAATTACTCTTTTGCATTAAACGATATAACTTTTTAGTTATTACTTTATACATTTCAACTTGATCTTTCTTTAAACAAATCATAAAAACTATTTTTATTTCTTTGCCATTTTGTACAAATGGTTTCTTTAAAATAGCTACAGAAATCATATTTTTAAGTGCATCTGTTTCAAGTGGATGGGGTATACAAACTCCATTTGTATAAATAGTACTTACATACGATTCACGTTCAAAAATCAAATCAGTATAGCCTTTTTTACCATAACCTTTTTCCTCTAATTCCTGTCCCATCATCCGAATAATATTTTCATAACTATCTGCTTCTATAAATTTAAAAAAATCTTTAGAAAAAAATGAATAATACATAGGATTATCTTGAATCAAAGTATAAGGATCATATTCTTCACATTGTAAAATTTGTTTAATCTTAACTAAATCTCTATCATCAAGTAGTTCTTTAATATAAATAATTGGTGCCTTGATTTCTTGAGATAAAGGCATGATTGTAAAAATTAAATCAGGTTGAAATGTTTTCAATTCATCTTGTTGTAAAAATGAAAATGTTTGTACCTCTGCTTGAGAAAATAATGATTCAATTTGTATCTTGATCATATAAGCACTTCCACCACCTGATGAACAAACAATTCCAATACGATTATAAGATAACAATTTACCTTGTTTTTCCTTTTCCATATGTGATGCAAAATGCATCGCTACAAAACCAATTTCATCAAATGTCACTTCAACGTTGTATTTTTCATGTAACATGCTACAAAATTGAAGAGCGATATTAAACATCATTGGGTATGTAATATTTAGCTCATTAGCTAATGGATTTTGATATGAAATTTTATTATGTAATCTATCTATTAATAATGAAACATGTGTTAACAACATTTTCTTAAAGTCTTCATCTTCAAGAAATTTCGTATCATATTTTTCATCTATTTGTTTTATAAATTCTTCAATGTCTTCTTTTAAATAATTTGTAAAAGAAGATATTGAACCTATTTCTCTTTTTATATTTTTTTGTAAAACTTTTAAAATCTCTTCTATGCTTTTTTTACTTAATCCTATAGCATATTTCTTTTCTAATATTCCAACTAAGAATTCAACAATTCGATGAATTTCATTATTTTTATCAAAAATAAATTCCTCTTTTTGTTCATCTTGTCTGTGTGCAATATAAATAACAATTTTTAAATACTCAATCACATTTAAAAGTTCATTATAGTTGATTTTCAATCCTTCTTTATTCAACTGTCTAATTAACTTTTGTTCAATGTCATTAAATTCTTCAATAACATCATTTACTGCCGTTTGAATAAAAACATTTTGATTTAAATATTCTTCAACTAAGTACTTTTTAAAAGATGTCAATTCATAACGTAACAAAATACCATAATGTGTTTTTCTTTCTAATTCAAAATGATAACTCTTTGCTAGATTTTCAACATCATTCATATCATGCTTTATAACAGTCTTAGATACTTGAAAAGTATCTGCAATGTTATCCATTGAAATATATCCAGTTTGAATAGCAAGATAAGCTAAAATTTGTGCTGGTCTTTCTTTAACCTGAAAATAAATACCTTCATTTAAGCTTTCCATAAAATCTTTAAACAATTCTTCATTTGTTATTTCTAAGAGATATCCAGAACCTCTTTTGTTATGAAATGTAAAACCTTTTCGAGGAGAAATACGCATTAAGTATGATAAGTCATTTTGAATCGTTCTTTTTGAAACATCATACTTTTGAACAAAGTAATCTAGTGAGAGATATATATTTGAATTTATAAAATCTTTCATAATTAGATACATTCTCATTGGTATTTCCACCTTCCTCTATCTTTATTATATCAAATTAAAATTTTGTCAAAAGGAAACCTTCTACATTTAAAAATGCAATAATTTTCCTAATCTCATCAAAAAAAGATATTGAATATAATTTTAACATCTCTACCATTTAAAAGGTTAAATATTACAAAATATAAAAGCCATAAAAAAGAAGTCTAACGCTGTTAGACCTCTAGAAATTATCTTTTAATCAAAATAAGTAATTTTTAAATCTTTAAAGAAAGCTTCTGTTCCAATATCTACAAAGAAACCAATATTTCCTCTCATTGATTTATCATGAATCATTTGATCTACCACTAATAATGGTTGAAGATCATCATTTAAATAGAAAATTGCTTTTTCATCTTCAATCACCGCTTTTAAACTGATCCATTCATTTAAGTCAATGTCTACTTGATTTTCATATTTTGTAATGCCACGTTCTCTAAAATAGGCAAATGTATAGGTTGGATAAGAAAAATATTGACAACCATGTTGTTTCCTTACCGGGTCATCACATTGTCTACCATTTGTAGGTCTTACATAAAATGATTCAAATTTTGTATCATCTTCATTAATACGATATGCAATACCAATAAATCCTCTCGCAAAATCTGGTGCCTCTTTTAATAAACGACTTAACATCTTTACTTCAATAATTCCATTATGAAATGATGAATCAACTAATTTAGCGTACGTATTTTCATCATATTCATTAATTTTTCCACTTTTAACAACTCTTAAAACCTTTTCATTATCAATCACTTCATTTGAAATATGTGTATAATTTTCTTTCCAATTTTCTTTATTAATCATTTCTTATTCTTCCTTTCACTAACATCATAAAGTAGCTTTTTTATTTGGTAAAGTAGGCACTTTTTTGTAATCTTGATTTAGCACTTAATTGATTTAAGTGCTAAAAAGTTCACATTAAGTTAACATATAAGACTATAATACAAATTAGCACAAGGATATGGTGAGTGCTAAAGGAGTGAATAGTATGATTAAACCATTGCATAAGTTTGTATTAATTAAAAAAGAAGAAAAGGAAAATAAGACAGCAAGTGGAATTGTTTTAACGACTGAAAAGAAAGAAGTTCCATCTATTGCCAGTGTCATTGCCGTTGGTGATGAATGTACTTCATCATTAAAAGAAAATGATCGTGTAATTTATAAAGAATATTCAGGTACAAAAGTAACTGTAGCTGATCAAGATTATATTGTTATTGATGAAAAAGATATTATTGCTAAGTTTGAATAAGGGGGCAGATATTTATGAGTAAAGAAGTAAGATTTTCAAATGATGCACGTCAATCAATGTTAAAAGGTGTGAATGTTTTAGCGGATGCGGTAAGTGTCACATTAGGTCCTAAAGGACGTAATGTGGTCTTAGATAAAGGTTATGGTTCTCCATTAATTACAAATGATGGTGTAAGTATCGCTAAGGAAATAGAACTTGAAGATAAATTTGAAAATATGGGTGCTAAGCTTGTTTATGAAGTAGCTAATAAAACCAATGATGTAGCTGGTGATGGGACAACCACTGCAACCATTCTTGCACGAAATATGATTGTTAATGGTTTGAAAGCTGTTGATAAAGGAGCTAATCCAGTTTTAATGCGTGAAGGTATTGAAAAAGCAGGTAAAGAAGTTGCTGATGTTGTTTTGAAGAATTCTCATAAAGTTGAAACAAATCAAGATATTGCTTCAGTAGCGACTATTTCAGCTGGTAATGAAGAAATTGGTCAATTGATTGCTTCAGCTATGGATAAAGTAGGTAAAAACGGTATTATTAATGTTGATGAATCTAATAGTTTTGATAATGTCTTAGAAATTAGTGAAGGTATGCAATATGATAAAGGATATGTTTCTCCTTATATGGTCACAGATCATGATAAAATGACTGTTGAAATGGAAAATCCTTATATCTTTATTACAAATCATAAAATCAATAATTTACAAGAAATTCTTCCAATCCTTGAACAAATCGTTCAAAGTAATAAACCATTATTATTAATTGCTGATGATTATGAAAACGAAGTTATTTCAACCCTTGTTTTAAATAAACTAAGAGGAACATTCAATGTTGTCGCAACAAAAGCTCCTGGATTTGGAGATAACCAAAAAGAATTATTACAAGATATTGCTGCTTTAACTGGTAGTACCTTTATTAATAAAGATATTTCTATGGAATTAAAAGATGTTACTCTTGATCAATTAGGAACAATTAAAAAAGTAATCGTTACAAAAGATCATACAACAATGATTGCTGGTAATAATCCAACAGATAGTTTAAAACAACGTATTGAAAGTATTGAAAATCAATTAGCGAAAACAACTTCTTCTTATGATCAAAAACAATTAAAAGAACGTTTAGGTAAATTATCAAATGGTGTCGCTACTATTAAAGTAGGAGCAACAACTGAAAGTGAACTTAAAGAAAAGAAATTACGTATTGAAGATGCTTTAAACGCTACAAAAGCTGCTGTTGAAGAAGGTATTGTCATTGGTGGCGGAGCTGCCTTAGTAGAAGCTTATAAAGAAGTTAAACCCCGCTTAAAATCAGATAATGTAGATGTTCAAAAAGGTATTCATATTGTAATGGAAGCTTTATTCGCTCCAATTCAACAAATTGCTGAAAATGCTGGATATAATGCTGAAGATATTGTAGAAAATCAAAAAAACGCTCAAAAGAATCATGGTTTTGATGCTAAAAATGGACAATGGGTCGATATGTTTGAAAAAGGAATTATTGATCCTACTAAAGTCACTCGTAGTGCTTTATTAAATGCATGTAGTATTGCTTCCTTATTTATCACAACTGAAGCAGGTATTGCTGATGCTAAAGATACTTCAACAAATAAAGTTCCTTCTCCAGCAATGTATTAAAAAAGTGGTTCATTTGAACCGCTTTTTTTATTGCATATTTTCTATTAAAAATAGTATAATATAATAAAGTATATTACGATATACTATATTATATTATACTATTAGTAAAGGAGATTACATTTATGTTTATTGGAAGAAAAACAGAGTTAAAACAACTTAATGAGCAATATAACTCAAATAAATTTGAATTCGCTGTTATCTATGGAAGACGAAGAATTGGAAAAACATCTTTAATCCAAGAATTCATCAAAAATAAAGAAGCCTTATTTTTTACTGGCCTTGAAACAACACAAAAACAAAATCTTATCAATTTAAGTCAGGTTATATTACAAAGCAATTCAGAAAATATCTCCTTTAACTCTTTTCAAGCTGCTTTAGAAAATATTTTCGAACAAACTAATAAAAAACGTATTATTTTTATTATAGATGAATATCCTTATTTAGCTAATTCTTATCCAGCTATTTCATCAATTTTGCAATTACTTATTGATAAAAATAAAGAAAACTCTAAACTCTTTTTAATACTATGTGGTTCTTCCCTTTCATTTATGGAAGAACAAGTTTTAGGATATCAGAGTCCACTATATGGAAGAAGAACATCCCAATATAAAATAAAACCTTTTTCTTTCTTTGAAACTTGTGATTATTACAAAACATTCTCTTATGAAGAAAAGGCACTTATCTATGGGCTAACATCTGGCATTCCCCTTTATCTTTCACTTTTCCGTGAAGATAAATCATTAAAACAAAATATCATAGATATCTTTTTATCAAGTAATGGTTATCTTTTTGAAGAACCTACAAATTTAATTAAACAAGAGTGCCGTGATCCATCAACTTATAACTCAATCATCCAAGCTATTGCTTTAGGAGCAACAAAACTATCAGAAATCTCTAATCAAGTAGGTATCGAAACAGGGTTATGTACAACCTACATTAAAAAACTTATTTCTCTTGGGATCATTATTAAAGATACACCTATTTATAAACCATCTAAAAAACAAACCATTTATTTATTGGCTGATCATATGTTTCAATTTTGGTATAAATTTGTTTTACCCAATATTTCTCTGATAAATATGGGCATGGGTGACCGGGTTTACAAAAAAATTGAACCTCACTTTTATGAATTTATGGGATATATTTTTGAAGATATTTGTAAACAATATCTATGGCTTCTCAATATTCATGAAGAACTGCCTCTATTCTTTTTAAAGCTTGGTAGATGGTGGGGAAATGATACTCGTATTAAAGCTGAAGCAGAAATTGATATAGTAGCTTATAATGATGAAAATCAAATTTTAATAGGTGAATGTAAATGGAGAAACGAAGATACCGATAAAAAGGTTTTAGATAAAACAATTTTTAGAAGTGAACTTTTCTCTTTTCTAAATAAGTATATTTACTTATTTTCTAAAAGTAGATTTAGTTCTTATTGCTTAGAATACGCTAAAAATAATCCTTCTGTTCATCTCATTACTTTCGAAGATATTATAAAAGCTTATGAACTTAACAAATCATAAGCTTTTTTCTTTCAATCTTCCTGATATTTCAAAATAAGTTTGTTCTTCTATTTTAAACTCTATTCTAAAATCATTTTCCTTTTGACCATAATATAAATCCACTTTACTATGTGGTGAAATTTCCTTTAAATAATGCATTGTTATTTGTTCTACAAAATATTTTTCCTTTATATCTTCAGGAAGCAAATCCATCACCCATTCCAAATACCTAGCATTATTCATATGTTTATTTAAATCAACATCACTATATAAAACTTCCCTTGTTATTTGTTTATGTGTTTCTATTCCTAATAAAGGCTCGTAGTTTTCAACATAGCTTACGTATTCTTCGCACTCTGGCATTGTAATTCCTACTTTTTGAGGTCTTACAATTCTTCTTTTATTTAAATCAATAAGTGTCCAAATGGAATAAACACCACCAACTACTTCATTATTCACTTTTAAATCATAAGTTCTAAAGAATTGTATTTTTCTTTCTCCTTTAGCACGTGTAGTAATTGTTAAGTTTTCACCTACATAGACTGGTCTTTTAAGTTTAACTGTTTGTTTTACCAAGACCCAACCATATTGTCCATGAAAGCTTTCATTCCATAATCCTATTTCAATTGCATTTTTCGTAGCTAAATTAGATAGCTTTGATAACAAATCAGCATATTTATATTCTCCATTATAATCTACATTTTGATATTCTATTTTAAATTGTTCCCATGTTTCATTATTTTTCATTTTTTATCTCCAAAATGTTTATTTTTTATCAAATTAATAATAATATATTTATATTAAAAAAGAAAGGTATGCAAAACTATGAAAAAGATAAATAAGAAAAAAGTATTCTTTGTATCAATAATTTCTCTCATTTCAATATGTTTAATTTTCTATTTTATATTTACATACTTTTCTAATCCTATTCAACCACGTATTGTACATAAAAAACATAAAAACACTTCCTACCCAACGGTTTCTTTTGTGGCTGTAGGAGATAATATCATCCATGAAAATGTTTATCAATACGCTTATAAACAAGGAAACAATGAAACGTATAATTTTAAACCATGTTATCAAAATATAAAAGAATATATTTCAAATCATGATTTAGCTTATGTTAATCAAGAAACACTCATTGCGGGTGATCAATATGGTATTCATGGTTATCCTAACTTTAATTCCCCTGAAGCTTTAATTAATGATTTAGAAGATACTGGTTTTAATATGGTTTCTAGTGCAACAAATCATTCTATGGATTTAGGAAAAGATGCATTAATTGCTTCATCAAGAATTTGGAAGCAACATTCTAATATTTTATTTTCTGGTCTCTATGAAAACCAAGAAGATCGTCAAACAACAAAAGTTATTGAAAAAAATGGTATTCGTTTTAGTTTTCTAGCTTATACTTTTGGCGTTAACGAATCCACAAACTATAAATCTATCCAAAGGCAGTTAAAAACATATCCTTATATTTTAGGTCAATTAGATAAGAAACAAATTAAAGAAGATGTCACCAAAGCAAAAGCAGAAAGTGATGTTGTTATCGTTGCTGTTCATTGGGGTAAAGAAGGACATAGTGAAATTTCTGATTTACAACATGAATATGCAAACTATTTTGCTTCCTTAGGGGTAGATGTGGTTATTGGCAATCATCCTCATTTAATACAGCCTATTGAAAAGATAGATCATACTTTAGTTGTCTATTCTTTAGGCAATTTTTTAAGCACCATGAAAGATGTTTATAATCAATTAGAAGGTATGATTTCTTTTAACTTTGTTAAAAAAGAAAATGAAATCTCTATTGAAAATATCCAATATATTCCTTTAATTAATCACTTTAATGATGATATTGTTACCATTTATCCTCTTAAAGACTATACAGATCAACTATGTAATCAACATAGTATTTTAAAAGATCAAAATGATATTATTAATGAGTTTAAAAAATATGTTAAACAAGTAATTAATAATAAAGATATAGAGGTGATTTTATGAAAATAAAGAAATTTGGATTAATTGGTCTCATTATTTGTATAGTAATTGGTATTATCTTTTTCTTTCCTCAAAATAATCAAAAAGAAACAAAAAAGATAAAAAAAGAAAAAAATATGATCAGTTATGAACACTCAGAAAATAAAGAGCGTTATCAAACCTATCAAAAAGAACATCCTAATTTATCTAAAAAAGAAGTCATTACCCTTGTTAATATGAATCGAGATTTTGATTTTTATGGAAAAATCATTAAACAAGAACACCCTAATGATTTAAATACAATTGTAAATAAATATTATCAATTAGATGAAAACTATGAACCAAATGATTTAGTAGATATTAATACAAACGCTGGAACTTATGGCAAACCTTATAGTAAGCATACCGCAAGAAAAGTTGTTTATGATGATTTTCAAGCTTTAAAACAAGCTTGTTTAAACAAAGGATTTGAATTATATGTAAGTTCTGGATATCGTTCAACAACTTGGCAAAAAGAAATCTATAATCATATGGTAGAAACTTATAGTGTAGAAAGAGCTGATGAAACTTGTTCACGTCCTGGTCATAGTGAACATACAACAGGTCTAGGATTAGATATTGCTTTAGATCAATATAAATACGAAGAAGTTGAAAATCATCCTCAATACCAATGGTTTTTAAGTCAGTTAAGCAACTATGGTTTTATTTTACGTTATCCTAAAGATAAAGAAAATTTAACAGGATACAGTTATGAAGCTTGGCACATCCGTTACGTTGGTAAAGAACTTGCTCAAAAGATTGAAAAAAGCGGATTAACCTTTGATGAATATTATGCAAGACATTTTTAAAAGAAGATAGCTTTCAAGCTATCTTCTATGTTTCCAATATTCAAAAACAGGTATTTCTGGATGTTCATCGTCCCAAGGCATTTCATGTCTTTCAAAATAACCAATGACGTGTTTATTAGAATCTCTAACAGGTACAAAGAATTCTCTTTCACCTGTTTTCATATTATACGTTTCAAACATTTCATCTTCACCATTATCTGCTCTTTTTAAAAATTCTTCGATTTTCTTTTTAGAATTTTCATTATGACAATTAAATAAGCTTTGGTTAATTTGTACACGATCACCATAGCGTTTCTTTGCAGTTTTATTCATATAACGTACAATATGTTGACGATCAACAAAAACAATTTCATAACTATAAGCATCTAAAATGCTTTCTAATATTTCTTTTGTTATTTCCATGGTATTTCCTCTTTCTTAATTTACCCACATTATAACATAAAGTCTGATTGTCTTTATTTTTTAACTATACTATTTTTGTTTTTTCTTGTATAATAATAAGGTAATTATTTAAAGGAGCGTCTTTTATGGGAGATTTAAAATATTTATTACCTATTTTAGTAGCTGTTATTTTAGTGTGGATTACTTATCTTGTCATTAATTTCGTAGCTACAATTATTAAAACAAAGAAGAAAGATGATACCATGGTTTGTGGTTTAAACATGCAAGGAAAAATATTCTATGCAATCATTATTGTTATTTATTTAGTAATGCTTGTTTATTGTATTTATTACATGATTACGCATTTATTAAGTGGAGATGTTGATAGTGTTTATTTACCATTAAATGCTTTAACAATTTATTCTTTTGTTTTCTATTTAATGATTCAATGGATTATTTTCTTTGGACAAAAACAAGTTTTAATTGGTCGTGTTTTATTTGATTATAGAAAAATTAAAAGAGTGACTTATCCAAAGAAAACAAAATTACGTTTTACTTATGGACAAAAGACATTAGAAACATATATTCGCTTCATCGATGATTCTATTCTTAAAAAATCATTACAAAGATCAAGATAAAAAGCAATTTCGGTTGAAATTGCTTTTTTATTGGACTGGAATCCAAATTGTATGATAATTAAAATATTCGTCTTCTGGTTTCCACATTGAAACCACTTGAGAAATCACATCTCCTGCGAGTTGGAGATTATTTTTTTCCATATAATCAAAGGCGGGCTGTAAAACCTCATATGTCAGTATTTGACTCGAACGAGAAGGAACGCACATATAAAGACATAACTGTTCAGGATAGTAATGAACATATTCACTTTCCTTAATATCAAGTACTCCCGCAAATTCTTCCTCTACCCCTATTCCATAGTAGAATTCCTTATTTTCATTTTCAATATGTTCTTTAGGAAAAAGTGCCGTAGAAAAAACAAATGGTATTTTTTGACAAAATTCTTTAAGTTCTTCACGTTCTTCTTTCTTTAAATCTATCGTATAACATTTTTGTGTATCAATACGATAGATTCCTGGTCTTTTTTGTAAAGTAAAGTTTAAGTTTTCACTTCGACTAATCAACTTTCTATTCGTACGCAATCTTTTCAATAAATTCATTTGATAAATAATATTCTTTTGAATGATTTGTTCTTGTTCTTCTAATAAATCATCAATTTCTTTTAAAGACTTACTTTGGAGTATTCCCGCTGTTTCTTCAATTGATAATCCAAAGCCAAGATAACAACGTGCACGAATCAGCATATGAAGATCCCAAGTTGTATAATAGCGATATCCTGTTTCTTGATCATGGATGGGCGCAATGATTCCTTTTCTTTCATAATAACGAATTGTTTCAGCTGTAATTCCTAGTATTTTAGCAAGTTCTCCTATTGTATAAGTATTGTACATAATCCCCCAACCTTCAAATTGTTTTAAAGTTTTCACCAAATTATAACATATTTTCCTCTTTTTTGACCTTATTTGACACTTTTTTACCCCCTTGACTCTCAAATCGTTTGAGAGTTTAAAATGACTTTGTTAAAAAAATAACATGTGATGTTAAATAAATAACAAAGGGAGAGAAAAATTATGGAAGAAAAAAAAGTTGTTCTTATTACAGGTGGAGCAATGGGACAAGGTCGTGCTCATGCCTACAAATATGCTGAAAACGGATTTAATGTTGTTTTGGCTGATATGTTAAATCCATCTCATGAATCATTTAAAGAAACAATTGCAAATTGTGAAGCAAAAGGAGCAAAAGTTTTAGCTAAAAAAGCAAACATTACTTCTACTGAAGATATGGAAGCATTATTTGCTTCAGCATGGGAAACATTTGGTCGTTTAGATGTTGTGATTGCTAATGCTGGTGTTATTAACTTCGGTTATACTTGGGAATTAACTGATGAACAAGTTGAAAAAGTAATGGATATTAACTTAATTGGTACTTGGCGTACTGATAAATATGCTGCTCAATATATGTTAAAACAAGAATTTGGTCGTATTGTTAATATTTCATCAACTTCTGGTTTATATGGTACTCCTCAATTAGCTACTTATTGTATGAGTAAATGGGGTATTTTAGGATTAACTAAAACTCTTGCTAAAGAAGTGGGGTCTAAAGGAATTATCGTTAATGCTTTATGTCCTACTAAAGTTAAAACTCCAATGTGTGAAACAATGGATTATGTTAAATTCATTAATGATTTAACTGGTAAAGATTTCAAATCTGTTGAAGAAATGTATGCAGGAGTTCCATTCCTTGAAGTAGAAGATATCGCTAGTATGGTTTACTGGTTAGGAACTAGTAGAGAAGCTGGTAAATTTAATGGACAAGGTGTACCACTTGATTTAGGTACTTTACAATAATAAAGGGAGAAAAGAGAATATGAAAATTACAAAAGCAACACGTTGGCGTGTTTTTGCAGGAGTTTGGATTCAAAGTTTATTCACTTCTGCCACTGCCTTCTTTAGTTTATTCTGTTTGCCATTTTGTAATCAATTTGGATGGAGTAATTCAGATTTTTCAATGGCATACACAATTTATATGTTTATCTACTGTGCAGTAGGTTTCCTTGGTGGTATTTTAGCTGAAAAATTACAACCAAGAGTCGCAATTTATATTGGTTTAGTTTTATTTGCTGGAGGATGGATCTTAACTGGTTTTGCTTCATCTATTCCATTCTTATATATTGCTTATGGTGTCATTGCTGGTGCTGGTGCTGGAACAATTTATCCTGCATGTTTACCAACAGCATTAAAATGGTTCCCTGATAAAAGTGGTTCTATCTCTGGTTTAGTTCAAGCTGGAGCTGCTTGTGGACCTTTCATTATGTCACCTATCGCTCAAATGTTAATTGATAACTTTGGAGCACCAATGGCTTGTAAAATTTTAGGTGTTGTATTCTTAATCGGTGTTGGAGCTGTTGCTTGGATGATCGTTCCTTGTCCTGATGGATGGACTCCTGAAGGTTGGGTACCAAGTGCACAACAAAGCAAAGAATTACATACAAAAGATTATAATATTCCTCAAATGGTTAAAACTCCAATCTTCTGGGTATTATTAGTAATGTTTATTTTCGCTAATGCTGCTGGAACAATGATGGTTTCTGCAACATCACCAATTGCTCAAACTCAAATTGGTTTATCAGCGATGGATGCAGCTTTATGTGTAAGTTTAATGACTTTATTTAATATGTTTGGTCGTTTATCATTTGGTGTTATTTATGATAAGTTAAAAGGATGGAATTCTTTAATTCTTGTCTTGATTTTAAATGGTATTTCAATGCTTATGCTAACGGTAGCTTATTCATTTGCATACTTTGTCGCATGTATTGCTTTAGTTGGTTTCTCATTTGGTGGATTACTTGTTGTTTTCGCACCAATGGTTAAAACAATCTTTGGTTCTAAATATTATAATAGAAACTATGGTTTGATCTTTATTGGTTATGGTATTGGGGCTTTCGTTGGTCCTAAGATTTCCGCAAGTTTCTTTGATGCTACAGGATCTTATGTGATGGGATTCATTGGTTCAGCTATTCTTGCTGCAGTTGCTGTTTTATTAGTTGTTGTGGCTAAAAAACTTGCTAACAAAATGTTAAATGCTTAATTTTAAGGGGTGAAAAATTTCACCCCTTTATTTTATACTTTCCTTTACCTTCTTTAATCATTTTTCCTTCATCACAAAGCTTCTTTAAGATTCTTTGTAATTGTCTTCGACTACAATGAAGATAATTTGTGGCTTCTTCAATGCTTTTTAATGAACCATAACAATAATATTTCAAATAATATAAAAAACGTTCTTCAACACTTTGATAAACAAATTGATTGGTTGATGATTGTTTTAATTTAGAAGCGATTGAATTTAAAAGTGTATGTAGAAATTTTATATCTTGATTAAGCTTTTCTTTGTTATCTTTTAAAGATAGCGCCAACGTTTTGATCTTTGTTTTTGCTTCCGCAAAAAACATCGGATTTAAATCATCAACAAATTCCATATCACCTATAATACATAATTCTTCACTTTGAGAAACTACAGTTTGTCTTCCCTCTTGATCAATAAAAGAAATCAATAACGTTCCTTCTAATACAAATTGAATATATTGTGTTTTTTCTAAAGGATTGATTATTGTTTCATCTTCTTCATATTCAATCCCTATAAATTCATATTTCTTAGAAAAATAATTGTCTATTTTATATTCTTCTTTTACTTTATTTATTAAATTTTTATCATAGATCTTTTTCATGCCTCTATTGTGACACATGTCACAATAATTGACAAATCATTTTGTTATACTTTCCTAGAAAGAGAGATATTTATATGAATAATAATGATTTATTTGAAAAAGCGCCTATATCTAAAGCATACTTTAAACTTGCTTTACCCGTTGTATTAAGCATGGTTATTTCTTTAGTCTATAATATGGTTGATACATTTTTTGTAGCACAGACACAAAATACAAATCTTGTTGCTGGTGTTTCTTTATGTGCGCCTATTTTTACTTTAATGATAGCTTTAGGAGACATCTTTGGTATTGGAGGTAGCTCTGTTATTTCTCGTTTATTTGGACAAAAACAAGATGAAGAAGGAAAGAACGTCAGTGGTTTTTGTTTCTATGGGGCTATTGTTTGTGGTATCTTAGTTTCTCTTATTATGATGATTGCTAGAAAACCAATTTTAACAATTCTTGGAACAAATCAAGCAACACTTCCTTATGCCAGCCAATATTATACTTATATGGCTTTAGGAGCAACTTTAATTATCGTTTCCTTGACTCCTAGTAATCTCATGAGAACAGAAGGATTAGCTACAGAATCCATGATTGGAACAATTACTGGTTCAATTATCAATATGATTTTAGATCCTATTTTTATTCTCTATTTAAACATGGGAGCTGGTGGTGCAGCTATCGCAACCATTATTGGTTATTTTGCATCTGACCTTGTTTTTATTTATCTTACTTTAAAGAAAAGTAAGAAATTATCAATTTCTTTAAAACATACACATATTACTAAAAATAAAGTCATTTCTATTTTTACAATTGGTATTCCCGCCTCTATTACAAATTTAATGTCTAGCTTTGCGATGGCGATGACAAACAATTATTTAGTTGCTTATGGAAATGACAAAGTAGCAGCTATAGGAATTGTTTTAAAAATCAATATGATTGTTTTACTTGTCATGATTGGTTTTGCTTTTGGTGCACAACCTTTACTTGGATATAATTATGGTGCACATAATACTAAACGTTTAAAAGAAATTATTAAGTTTGATTTATTTGTAGAAATTACTTTTGCAGTTATTACATCTATTATCTTAGCTTTATTTACACCATCATTTATTAAAATATTTATGAATGATCCTTCTATTATTCAAGCTGGAACATTGATGTTAAGATTTTTGCTTTTATCTTCTCCTTGTGTAGGAATTATTCTTGTCTTTACAACTTTATTTCAATCAGAAGGAAAAGCACTTCCTGCATTATTACTTTCAATAGGTAGACAAGGTATTGTTTTTGCAATTTGTCTTCTTCTTTTATCAAATATTTTTGGATATTATGGTATTATTAGTAGTCAAATGATTGCGGATATTATCACTGCAATCATTGCACTTGTTTTATATAAAATATATAAATAACAAAAAGATGTCTTGTACTATATAAGACATCTCTTTATTTTAAAATACTTATAATCTTTTCAATTTGATTTTTTGTAAGTACTTGATTTCTTCTTAAATGTAAAATATCATCTATTTCACTTTTATCATTAACAGTATATTCGCTTTCTACTGGACTATTCATATTTACAAATAAAACATAACCTTCTATCCATAAATCAACACCATAATACTTCAAATATTCCTTTAACAAATATATTTCTCTTTTTAGTTGTTTAATAGGATTTCTTATTTCTTTTATATATTCTTTGTTTCCTCTACTTATTTTATACTTATTCCAATATTGATCATCTTCATTTCCCACAAGTTTGCCACTAAAATTCTTTACTTCAAAAATAAAAATACCATTATTGTTAATAACAACATAATCTAATTCTGTATTTCTTCCATGTATTGATATATTCACATTATTCAATAACAAATCATTTTCATTTAAATAATGATTTAATATCTTCTTTGCTTGTAATTCTCCTTCTTTCCCTGCAATTCTTTTTTGATCTTCATCACTTAATAAACTTAAAAGTAAAAATATGAATAATATAATTACAAAAAAGATAATCACTATTATCTGCATTATGTATCACCTCTTATCCATTATAACAAAAAGAGAAGAACCAAATCTTCTCTCTTTTACTTTCTAACGAACACATTTTTTCATTACAATCATATAAATTCCTAATAAGCTTATACCTAGTAAAACTATTGGCACAATACTATTTGTATTATCTCCTGTTGTTACAGCTTTTTTACTTTCTACTTTTATTTCTTTTTTAGAAGCTGTTTCTTCTTTCTTTGTTTCAGTTTTCACATTTTCTAACTTAGCAATCTTTTCTGTTTCTAACACTTCTTTACATACTGTACATTCTTTATGTTTTGATCCTTCTTTAGCTACTGTTGGTTGTTGATCAATGATCCAATCACTTGATATATGTTCTCCTTTAGAATCCTTATCTTCATAATATTTATTGATTGTTTTTGATGTTTTTCCACATCTTGAACATACATACCAATATGTATCGTGTTCCTTACAATTAGTTGCTTTTTCTCTTAAAAATTGTGGATTCTTAACTTCTATATAAGCATGTCCTAAATGAGTCCCTGTTGCTGCAAATGCTTCTGTACCTTTTGCTCCACAAATACATCTCTTATAATATCTAGCAGGTGTCATACAAGTAGCTGGAGTCGCTAAATATTCACTACTTTCAACTTCTTGATCATACACATGATTTCCTTTATCTGAAACTTCATTACATCCTGGAACTGTGCATGAATGCCAATGATTATTAGAATCTTTATTCCAATCTTTAGATAATACATGATTTCCTACTTCTGCAGATTCATAATACTTATCTTGTGCATTTTCATCATCTTTAGCACTTACATCACATCTTGAACATGCATACCAATATGCATCATGTTCTTGACAGTTACTTCCTTGAGATTTTAAGTATTTTGCATCTTTTATTTGTTTTGTATATTCATGTCCTAATTTTGTATCTTTATCTTCAAATGTTTCTGTAGTACTTACTTGACCACAAGCACAGCTTTTATAATAGATAGCATTTGTTGTACATGTTGCTTTGTCTTTTAAAGTACTTACTCCATTGACTTCTTTTAATTTTTGATCAAAAGTATATTCTTCCCAAACTGCTTTAATTTCCTTATTTTGATCATCTTTAGTAAATACTCTTTTATCTCCTACTTTATAAACAGTATTGTCTACTTGCCAGCCTTTAAAATGTTTTCCATTTGGAGCAACATATTCGCATTTTTGGAAAATAAATTCTTTATCTAATTCAACAGTTGGATTAGCCATTGTTCCTGTTCCACCATTAGAACCATATTTGATTTTTAATTGGAATACTAATGCATCAATTGCATCATTGATGGCTTTTGCCATAGCATCTACTTCATCTTGTTCTGTTATATTTTTACTACGTACAACTGTTTTAATAGCATCTTCTACCTTTGAAAAATCTTCATAGTTATCTTTATTAAGTTTATTTGCTTTTTCAATAGCTTTATCTACTTCTGTATAATCTGCAGCTTTATATTTTAATTGATTAATTGCTTTATTAATAGCATCTGCATAGCCATAAACTGTATCTTGTTGTGTAATATCTAAGTCATATTTTACATCTTTTAATACATCTTCTAATGCTTGTACTGTTTCATCTGTATACAGAGTTAGATCACTTGGTATTCTTTTCTTTGCTTCAGTTACTTTTGTATAATCTGCGCCAGCATATGTCATACTTAATAATTTATTTAAAACACTATTAAATATTGCTGTAGCCTCATTTGAGCTTTTAGCCCCCATATAATAAGCACTATTTTCTTCTCTAGTTCCTAAATCTTTATAACTTTGGGCATCTGAGTAATTACTAGAAACTCCATGCATATAAGCATTAAACTTTTCTGCATCTGACCAACTACCACTTCCTACATGTCCAGTAATAGATGGATCAGTTAAAGAAAACATTCCAAATGTATAAACTTCTGCATCTTTTTTTATTTTCTTTGATGTTGTAATAGCTTTATTAGCGACATCATCATCAAAATTACTCAAAGTCGTCGGCTGACCATCCGTTACAAAAAAGACAATTCTTTTAGCATATTTTCTACTTTCATCATTTTTACTTTGTTCAATTTGTTTTAGCGCTAATTCCATTGCATAATCTGATCGTGTTGCCCCTGCAGGACTAATGCTATTTACAACATCTTCCAACTTTGCTTTGTTTTCATTTGTGACAGTAAAGAAATTGCTCATGACTTGTGTATAGTTATAGGTAAATTGACTATTTTTATACGTTTCATTTCCTACTTTATCTGATTTATCTCCTGAAAATTTAATAATCGAAATTCTACTTTGTTTATTTGCCTGATTTATCTTTGAATTATTTTCAGCAAAGCCCTCAATAAATTGATTAATTGAATCTTTTAAAATTGTAATCCTTTTAGTAGTATCAGTTGAAGTTATAGGATCTTCCATACTCCCTGAAACATCTAAAACCAAGACAATATCAAGTGGTATATTATTCTTTTGATTAGCCGCAAATACGTTGACTGGCATTTGTGCAAAGAACATCATTAATGTCAGTATACATGCCATCACTTTCTTATATATTTTCATTTTCCCTATCCCCTTTCTTTGAATATTATTCATTTCCTTCTATGCTTTTATTTTACTTTTTTTAATTGTTATTTTTTATAATTGGCGCGAAATGTCGTTTTTAGGGTGTGAAATGTATATAAGAAGTGTTTTTATTTTGATAAAATAGTATTAGGTGATGTATATGAATATAGCAATATGTGATGATGATCTTTTATATATGAATCAAGTTAAAGAAATGATAGAAAAATGGGGAAAGGAACATCATGAAGATGTTTCTATTTATCTTTTTAATCATGGGGATGCTTTAATTAATAGTTATCAAAAAAGTCATATAGAAGTTATTTTATTAGATATTATGATGCCTTTATTAAATGGTATGGAAACAGCTCATGAAATTAGAAAAAATGATTCTGTCGTTAAAATTATTTTTTTAACCTCTTCTCCTGAATTTGCCTTAGAATCTTATGATGTTAAAGCAAGTGGATATCTTTTAAAACCTACAACTTATGAAAAACTATGCTCTCTTTTAAATGATTGTAAACAAGCATTTCATTATGAACCTGAATCTATTATTGTTAAAACAGATAAAGGATATCGTAAAATTTATTATCATTTGATTGAATGTGTTGAAGCACAAAATAAAAAAGTTTTATTTTGTTTAAATGATGGTGAATGTCTAGAAGTTTTAGATACTTTTGTTCATTGTAGTAATGAATTAACTACAAATGATGCATTTTATAAATGTCATCGAAGTTACTTAGTTCATATGCCTGCTATTGATCATTTTAATTCTATAGAAATTGAAACAAAAACACACAAGAAAGTTCCCATCGCAAGAAGTTATGCTAAATCTTTTAAAGAAGCTTATTTTGAATATATGTTTAAAGAAGGTGATTAACATATGATTTATACTATTTTAGAATCTATTCGTTATACTTTAACTTTATTATTCGGTATCTTTGTTTCTGCACTGTTTCTAGATATTAGAATCAATAAAAAGAATGTCATTTGTCTTTTTCTATTCTTTTATATTGATTTAGTACTTCAGGGAATTTTCTATTTTACTAAAGATTTATCGGCTGTTATTTCTTTATATCCTTTTATTACCCATTTACCACTTTTATTATTTTTTGTTTTAATTTTCAAAAAACGATTATTTCCAAGTTTAATTGCTATAACAAGTGCTTATTTATGTTGTCAAATAAGTAATTGGACAACAATCTTTGTTTCCTCTTTTATTAAGAATATAGATAATATAACCTATTCTTTAACACTCATTATTTCTTTTGTTTTCATTATTAAATTTGTTTATTTACCTATTTCTCAATTATTAAAAAAACAATCACATGAACTTATTTCTTTTGGTATCATTCCAATGTTCTATTATATATTTGATTATCTTTCTACCGTTTATACAAAGCTTCTTTATATTGGAAATAAAACAACTGTAGAATTTACACCATTTCTTTTATGTATCTGTTATTTTGTATTCTGTACCGTTTATTTTAAACAATATGAAGAAAAGCAAAAAATAGAAACGACCAATAAGGTTATTTATATGAAACAAGCACAATCAAAAAAAGAAATGAAGCTGATGGAAGAAAATGAAAAAAAGATTATTTTAATGAGACATGATATGCGTCATTTTTTAAACAATATACTAAACGATCTTAAAAATAATCAAAATGAACATGCTATCGAATATATTCATACTTTATTTGATGTCATCGATCAAACTGTAAGAAAGAAATATTGTTTAAATGATACTGTTAATATGATTATGACATCTTATGAAAATAGAATGAAAGATGAAAATATTGATTTTCATTATCATTTAGATGTTCCTCAACAATTGTCTATTAGTGATATCGATTTAACTTCTATTCTATCTAATGGTTTAGAAAATGCTTTTAAAGCTGTTATGTTATTAGAAAATGAACGTTTTATAGAATTAAATATGCAAGAAAAATGTGGTAAGTTACTTATATCTATTGAAAATAATTACTTAAATGAACCTATTTTTATAGATGGTATTCCTATATCTAAAGAAAAAGATCATGGCTTTGGAACTCAAAGTATTGCTTATACAGTTGAAAAGCTCCATGGAAATTGTCAATTTTCTACTCATCAACACCATTTTAAATTAAGAGTTGTCATTTAAAAAGGATTACAGGTTAAGCACCTTGTAATCCTTTTATATCTTGATCAGTAATTCTTTTACCATCTTCAATTTTATTAATAACATTAATAATACCATTCAAAGATTTTTTATTAGGTTTCATTGTATAACATTTCTTACCTTTCATAGAATATGTTTTATATGAGATTTCTGGATCTCCCGTAAGTTGAACATTGTACATTTTCCATTTAGACATATCATCTAATTGCATTTGAACAAGTGATTTTATATCTTCAGATGACATATTAGTTTCAAAACATCCTTCTACTGCTTGTAAAATATTTGAATAGTTTGTAATGATTTTAGGAGAAACAGCTTTATTGATCATGGCTTTAAGTAATCTTTGTTGGTTTCTTCCTCGATCAAAATCACCACTTGGTAAAGCATATCTTTCTCTTACAAAACATAAAGCTTTATCTCCATCCATTTGATTAATTCCTTTATTAATATGATAGTGACCATGTAATGTTGTAAATTCATAAGGTGAATCAATTGTTACTCCACCTAAGGCATCAATGATATTAGTAATTCCACTAAAGTTTGTCTTAGCATAATAATTCACTTTTAAATCCAAGAAATCTTCTATAGAAGAAATTGTCTCGTTAATACCATACATAGCTGAATGCGTTAATTTATCCATTTTTCCATTTTTATGCAAGGTAATTTGTGTATCTCTAGGAATAGATACAATTAATATTTGTTTTTGAATTGGGGAAACACAGACAGCAAGATTAACATCAGCTCTTGAAATTGCTGAAACTGTCCCATAAGTATCTATTCCTGTCATATAAACAATAAATGGATTTTTAGTCACATTTGTTTCTTGTGTCACAGAATTTAATTTTTCTTGAATTTCTACTTTATATAAACTCTTTAGATTTTCATCAATACCTTCATGATTTGCTTCTAATAAAGCCATATAAGCATTATCAGCAACAATAACATCAATGTCTCCATCCATGATAGCATCTCCTAATAAAGAATAATCTTTATAATCTTTTGTTTGAAAATCTTTATTTGCTTTATTTTCTATTTTAGCAATTGCTGATGTAATATTCTTTGAGCCTTTTTCACTAGCAATTCCAATTTCTGTATTATCTTTTACATCACTTAAACTTTTAATAGCACTCTCTTTTTTTACATACATACAAATAACTCTTGTTTGTGTAAAAGAACCTGTAATATTAGATAAAAAATTATTTCCTTTAAAAGCCATTACCGAAACAAATCCTAAAGCAATGCTAAGTATTAAAGATAATAGCTTTCCAAAAATCAATCTAGCATATTTATTTTCTCGCTTTTTCTTTTTAATACCTGATTTAATAAGCAATGAACTTAACATCCATAACAAAAAAATAATACCACATAAAATCAAATAATATTTCATTGGTAACATCTTTAATATATAAATACATCCTAAAAAAATGATAGAAACGATAAATTGTATTAATAATAAAATACGTCTAGAAAACAACTTAGACATAAAACTTCTTTTCTTTTTTTTAACCATTAAAACACCCTCTTAACATGCAAATATTTTAGCACATCGGACATACTTATTCAATTCAAGCTCATTTACAATTAACAACAAAAAAACTAGATTTCTCTAGTTTTCCATTTTTTCTTTTACAGGATCAATACCTTTTCTTTGTAAAATCGCATGTACAACATTTCTTTTACCACTTTCACTTCCTGCAGAAGTACAAGTAGATAAAGTAATTACCGATTGTACTTGAGATTGATCAAAATCTACTTTAATAGAAGATGTCTTTACCATTTCTTGTATAAATGATGATTTATCCATATCATTATTTGTTCCATATAAAGAACTTATTTCTGAAATAATATGTCCTACAACCACTTTATATTGGCTTACTGTACCATCAGGTAAATAAATATAAACATAGGGATGTTCATCCGCAAAGCTTTGATCCGTATAGGATTTAATATTATTAAACATTGAACCATTTTTCATATTATGACCATAAATAACCGTATTAAAATCATTAAATGGATCTTCATTTTCACTTGCGATAAAAATACTACCTGCACTTAATTCATTATGATCTATATCACTATGAATATAAGTGTCATTCGTTTCACCTTGTAAAACAGGATAATTCACATTTGTATTTGGAATTTGAATCCACGCTTTCACATCTTTATTTCTTTGTAAAAGCTCATCCCAATTAATTTGTAAATAGCTTTCCTTTTCTTCTTTTTCTTCTTTTTCTTTCGTATAAGTTTTAGCTAATTCTCCATAATCATCATCTATTTTTTTATAATTCAAATAAATATTAATTAAATTATATGCTGAATAACAAAATACACAAACACAGACAGTTAATAAGATATATCTAATTGCTTTTTTCATTATACATTAAATTTAAACAACATGATGTCTCCATCTTGACCTACATATTGTTTACCTTCTTGTCTAATTTTTCCAGCTTCTTTTAAAGCATGTTCACTACCATATTTCACTAAATCATCAAAACTATATGTTTCTGCTTTAATAAACCCTCTTTGGAAATCACTATGAATGATACCCGCCATTTCTGGAGCTGTCATTCCTTCTTTAAATGTCCATGCTCTTACTTCTTGTACTCCAGCTGTAAAATAAGTTCTAAGACCTAATAAGCTATAAGCTTCTTTAATTAATTTATCAAGACCACTTTCTTCAATACCTAAATCTTGCATAAACATAGCTTTTTCTTCTTTATCCATTCCTACCAATTCAGCTTCAATTTTTGCACAAATAGGAACAACGTCGCTACCTTCTTCTTTCGCAAATTCTAAAACTTGAACATAATATGGATTTTGCATTGGATCTTCTAAATCTTCTTCACCTAAGTTAGCTACATAGATTAATGGTTTCATTGTAAGTAAAGTATATTGTTTGACAATTAACATTTCTTCTTTATCAAATTCAATACTTCTTGCTGGTTTATTTGCTTCTAATGTTGGTTTTAATTTTTCTAAAACACTCATTTCAGCTTTAGCTTCTTTATCACCTGATTTAGCTTTCTTTTCTAAACGTCCAATACGTTTTTCAACTGTTTCTAAATCAGCCATGATCAATTCTAAATTAATTGTTTCAATATCTCTAATAGGATCTACATCACCATCAACATGTGTTACATCCTTATCTCTAAAACATCTTACAACCTCACAAATTGCATCCGTTTCTCTGATATTTCCTAAAAATTTATTACCTAATCCTTCTCCTCTACTTGCACCTCTTACAAGACCTGCAATATCCGTAAATTCAAAAGTTGTTGGAACTGTCTTTTTAGGTTCAATCATTTCTGTTAATTTATCTAAACGATAGTCTGGTACTTCTACGACACCTACATTTGGATCAATTGTCGCAAACGGATAGTTTGCTGCTTCTACTTGTGCATTTGTAATTGCGTTAAATAATGTTGATTTACCAACATTTGGTAATCCTACAATACCTGCTGTTAATGCCATCTTTTTCACTCCTCTTTTTTTACCTCTTTATTGTAATGAAAAATATCCATAAAAGCAATATTTTCGTTTTGTCATTTTTTTTCATTTAAATTTATTTTATAATAGCAAAGAGGTGATTGGATGTTATCAACAATAGACTTACACGGATGTAGCCAAAGTGAAGCTAAAGTAAAGCTTGATCATTTTTTAAAAGGATCTTCTGTTCTTGTAAAAGAGGTCACTGTGATCCATGGATATTCTTCTTCTATTCTTTTAAATTACGTTAGAAAAAAATATTCACATCCAAGAATTGAAAGAAAAATACTAACACTTAATAAAGGAGAAACAGTCTTTATCTTAAAATAATGGAAAAATTTTATCAAAACAATCTCAATTACATCCGTCAACATCATTTAGACAAAATATGCGTTGTAATAGCTAAAATAACCCCTTATCTTACAGCCGCACTTTATGCTTTAACACTTCTCATATTATTTATTAATCATTCATCAAAGCTATTATTGACAATCATTAAACCATTAAGTTCTTTTTTGATTGTAACACTTATTAGAAAACTTTATAACCGACCTCGTCCTTGTGTCGTATTCAATATTGAGCCCTTAGTAGATCATAAAACAGACGAATCATTTCCAAGTCGTCACACAGTAAGTGCTTTTACGATTGCTTTTGCACTTTTGAATATTTCATTACCACTTGGCATTATTTCTTTAATCATTGCTTGCCTTGTTGGTTTATCACGTATTTTTTGTGGTGTACATTTTGTAAGTGATGTTTTTTGTGGCTTTTTAATTGCATTGATCATTTATTTGATATAACGAAATTTTTATTTCGTTATTTTTTTTACTTTTTTTAAAAAATAAAAAGAAAAACATCAAAAAATTGTCTATATAATAATAGGAGGAAAAACTAAATGGAAAAAGTATTAGAAATCACATCAAATAATCATATTATCATGATTGATAAACTCTGTAAAAGAATATTAGGACATCCTGAAATCTTAGGAAGAATCATTAAAGGATTTATTAAAGAAGCTGAGGATGTATCTTTAGAAGAAATCATTGAACTTATTAAAGGAAAGAAGGATCAGGAAGGAAATTCTTATTTCCAACAGCTAAATAATGTCATCGATATTGCTCATCATGGAAGAGTGGAATTCGATTATTTCTGCTGTATCAATCTGCCACAAGCTGATGGAACAATGAAAAGAATTTATCTAGATGTAGAGATACAAAATGTAGAGAATCCCGGATATGCCCTGCTAACAAGAGGAAATGATTATCTTTCAAGAATGATTACCAGTCAAAATGGAAAGGAATATGATTATAGAAACTATGATGGAATGAAAAAGACCTATGTCATATGGATACTTCCACAAGCTGCTAAAAAGCGAGATGGTCATGTCAATTGTATAAACTCTAAATTAGAAAATATCAGTGGAAGTACTATTGAAAGGTTAGAAAGTTATGATAAAAGCGAACAGATTATGATATACTTAAATAAAGATCATAATATCAAAGATAAGTATGAAGATAGTGATTGGATCAAGACACCGTTAGTCATCTTTTTAAATAATACATATGATTTTTTGATAAAGAAAGAAGTTATGAAAGAATATGGATTTGAAGAAATAGAGAAGGAGGTTAAAAAGATGTGTAATTTAGGAGAAATGATAGCCAGAGAAAATATAGAAAAAGGCCATTCTATGGGGCTTGAACAAGGACAAAAATTGGAAAGAATTACATCGATTAAAAATTTAATGAAAAAAATGGCAATACCATTAGATAAAGCAATGGATCTATTAGATTTATCTAGTATAGAAAAAGAAGAAATGAAAAAACATTTTCAATCTTAAAAGAACGTGCACCTACACGTTCTTTTGTTTATTAATCAATATTTTACGGTAAAATTGAGAATATTTAGTGACTTCACTATTAATTTTCTTTACCCCATATTTTTCTAAAAGTGTTTTTTCATCACTAAATAAGTTTGTTCCTAATCCTAGATGTTCACCTTTGATCTTGACTCCTAGACTCGCAAGAATTGTTGGATAAAAATCAAAGATAGCAAATTTTCTGTTTTTAGATTGAAGAGGTTCAATTGCACTATTAATAAAACAATTATAAGGAGTACGTAAATAGGTTTTATCTAAGTGCTTAAAGAATTTTTCAGACATACTTTTATGATCACCCGTAATAACAATTGTTGTATTTTCATACCATTCTTGTTTTTGACACCATCTTACAAAAGCTTCCACTTGTCTTGATTGACAACTAATAACATTAGCGTATTGACTATCATATTCATGTTTACACTCGTCACAAATATATCCATCTGGTGTATGAGTATCAATTGTCACCAGTTCCATACAAAATGGTTGATTACTTTTAGCCATTTCTGTTAAATCTTCTTTCGCAAATTCAAAAACTTTTTTATCTTCAAATCCCCAAAAAACATGATAATCTTGAGGAAGTCTTCCTTCTTTCTTTAAAGAAGTTGTATCTTCTATTTTAAAATTTCCATGTTGTTTATAAAAATTAGAGGTACAACCAAAGTTAGCATCTGATCCCATTAAAATTCGATTTTGATAACCTTGTTTTTCTAATATTTCACCCAATGTATAACATCCTGATAAAAATGAAGAATTTTCATCATATTTATTTTTTGACATCGGTAATAAAAGCGGAATTCCCGCTTCTTGTGCAACCATTGAAGCAATAGTCCATTGTGTTCCTTCAATCGTATAGGAACCCCCTATTTTATTCGAATGTGAAAAATTAATATTTTCTTTTGCTAGCTTACCTAATTCTTTAATATAATTATTTTTTTCTTGTCCGCCATCTTCTTTAGAAAGATACGTATTTTCTACAGATTCTAAATAAATATGAATTAAATTTCTTTTTTCTTTAAATTCTAATTCAACATTTTGAGGATCCACATAATGTTCTTCATAAAGTTTAGATGTTCTAACCATATCAAAAACATACGTAATAATTTGATAATTAATTAATGCGTAAAGCAATGTTCCAAGAATTAAAATAGTAATACAAATACCTTGGTAATCAAATAAAAAAACAAGTGGTGTTTTATATAATAAAAATACTCCTATTAAAGTTGTTAAAAAGGTTGGTGGTGCACAATTTAAAAACCAATCTTTAAAAATACCTTCATCTGTTCCATCACAAGGAACAATCATGTGATAAATCATTTGATTTAAGGTTTTTACTGAAAAAGTACGATTTCCCCATAAAATACTAAAGATTACTAACATTACAATAAATAAAATTATTATTAAACTCATATCATCATTCCTTTTTATTGGTTCATTCTATCATAATTTTTTATAAAGAGCGAGAAACAAAATACCCTTTTTTTCGATTATTCGTTATAATACGTACGAAGGAGTAAAAAAATGAAAGATAGAAAATTATTATTTTTTGATATTGATGGTACATTATTGAGTGAAAAGACTCATACTGTTCCTCAAAGTGCTAAAGAAGCTTTAAAAAAAGCCAAAGAAAATGGACATCTTATTTTTATTAATACAGGTCGACCTATTTCTACAATCGATCAAGAGATTCATGATTTAAACCCTGATGGTTATATTTGTGGATGTGGAACATACATCACTTATCATGACCAAGTAATCTATCATCATCAATTATCTAAAGAAAGATGTAAAGAAATTGCATCTCTTATAAAAAAATATGAAATTGATGCTGTTTTAGAATCAAAAGATCATGTTTATTTTAATGAAGATATAAAAAATCCTTTTGTTAGAGAAATAAAGGAAAGGTATACAAACAATGGATTTAATGTTTCATCTAGTACTGATCCTAATCTTTCTTTTGATAAATTTACGATTTGGTTTGATCATGATATCAGTGAATTTAGAAAAAATATCTTAAAGAATTTTGATATTATTGAACGTAGTGAAGAAATGCTAGAAATTGTTCCTAAAGGACATTCAAAAGCAACAGGTATTCAAACTGTTGCAGATGACTTTAAAAGTGATTTAGATCATTGTTATGTTTTTGGTGATTCTTTCAATGATGAAAGTATGTTACGTTATGTTAAACATTCTATTGTCATGGCTAATGGTGTACAAGCAATGAAGGATATTGCTTATTTTGTAACAAAAGATATTGAAGATGATGGTATTGCTTATGCTTTAGAAAAACTTGAACTTATTTAAGTTAAAAGACCTGCGTTTGCAGGTCTTTTTATTTATTATCTAGCTTAATTTACACAACATAATACCTGGATTTTCTTCAACTGCTTTAAATCCCATTTTCTCATAAAATCTAACTGCACGTTTATTATTTGTATCAACTAAAACACATATACCAGGTACTTTTTCTTCTTTTAATACTTCAAATAAAGCATTCATTAACTTTGAACCAACACCATTACCTGTATATTCTTCTAATATATCAATATGAATATGTGCTGGATATTCAGGATAAAAACGTTCTAGTTCACAATTAGCATTAGAAAATCTTTCTGCCTTTACTTCATCTAATTCTTTTAAAGTCAAATAATAAGGATATGCATTTTTTTCATAAGCCTTTAAATCCTTGGCACATAAAATATAACCACACACCTCATCTAAATCATTTTTAAGTATTAAACAGATTTCTTTATCAATATAAGGATCACAATATAAAGCTAATGTTGCCTTTTTAGCATTATCATCTTTATATCTAGATGTTGATTGAGAAATACACACATTTTGTACTTGTTGTTTATATTTTGGTTCATATTTAACTATTCCCATTTTTTCACCAAAAAAACTACTTACAGTTCTTCCTTTCATTTATTCATGATTATTACATAAATGTCATAATGCCGTCAACTACTCCCTTTAATATTCTCAAGAAAAAAGTAGTATTTATGAAACTTCTTTTCATAAACACTACTCTACATGTTCAACAACTTTTTTTAAACGTTTTTCAAAATCACGTCTAGAAAACATAACAATTGCATTACAACCTAGACATTTGATTTTAATATCAGCACCCATTCTAACAATTTTCCATTGATTTGATTTTTTACATGGATGTTGTTTCTTCATTTCTACTATATCATTTAATTGATAATCCATATTTACTCTCCTTGATGATGGTAAAAAGCTTCTAATGTATTTTGTAATAGCATTGTAATTGTCATAGGACCAATTCCTCCTGGAACAGGAGTAATTGCATAAACCTTATCTTTAACATCCTCAAAATCAACATCTCCACAAAGCTTATTATTTTCATCTCTATTAATTCCTACATCTAAAACAACTGCTCCATCTTTTACATATTCACTATTGATCATTTTAGCACGACCAACAGCCGCAATTAAAACATCAGCTCTTTGACATACTTCTTTTAAATTTTTGGTTTTACTATGAGCAATCGTTACTGTAGCGTTTTTTTGTAAGCATAAAAGTGATACAGGCTTACCTACAATATTACTTCTACCTACAACTACGACTTCTTTTCCTGTTAAATCATAATTAATTTCATCTAATAAAACCATCATACCTTTAGGTGTACATGGTACTAAACTTTTTTGTCCTAAAAAAAGTTTAGCAACATTTTCCGGGTGGAAACCATCAACATCTTTTGATGGATCAATTGCCTCTAAAACTTTATCTTCATTAATATGATCTGGTAAAGGTAATTGTACTAAAATTCCATCAACTGTTTCGTCTTCATTTAATTGTTTGATTTCGTTTAAAAGTTCTTCTTCACTAAAAGTTGCATCATGTGTAATTTTTAAAGAATCCATTCCTACATAAGAACATCCTCTTTCTTTATTTCTAACGTATACTTGACTTGCTTGATTTTCCCCTACTAAAATAACCGCAAGTTTTGGTAAACGATCATATTTATTTTTCATTTGTTCAACTTCTTCTTTTAATTGATCCTTGATCTTTGTTGAAATCTCTTTTCCACTAATAATCATAATATGTCCCCCTCATATTATCTATGATTATATAGGAAGAAACAGGTAAATTCAATAAAAAAGGTATAAGCCTAAGCCTATACCTCATCATTATTCACCTTCATGTTCTAAAGTATTTTTTTCATATACTTTAAAGAATGGATAGTACACAACCACAGAAATAGCAATCAATACGAACATGAAAATAACATTTCTAATATCCAATGCTGATAAGAACCCTTGTGCAAAGAATGGTGTAAATGATGGATCGACAATATAACCTAATGAAACAAGTCCCATACTTTGAACAAGATAACCAAGACCTGCCGAAAGACATGGCATGATTAGAAACGGAATTGATAAAATCGGATTTAGAACGATTGGTGTTCCAAAAATAATTGGTTCATTAATTCCACATATACCAGGCAATACACTTAAACGTCCAATTGAACGAATATGTTTTGATTTTGATTTACACATTAATAAAACAAGTCCTAATGTATTTCCTGCCCCACCTATCAATACATATCTAAACATTTGTAAGTTAATTATAGCTGTTGGTGCTTTTCCTGCATTAACAAGTTCAGCATTCACTCCGGTATTTGCGATACATAAAGCAAAAACAATTGGAAAAACAATAGAAGAACCATTAATTCCAAATAACCATAAAATATTTGAAAATAAATAAATTCCCATAAACATCCAAATATTATCTACACCTGAAATAGCTGGTGTTAAAATAGACATAATAAAATTTGGTAAGTTTTTACCTGTAGCTGCCATCAAAGCAACATTTAAACCGTATATAATAATAATGTTTGCAGCAAGTGGCAACAAACTATTTACAAAATCAGTAACTGCACTTGGTACACTTCCTGGAAAGGAAATAACAAGTTTTTGACTTACAAAACGCGAAATTTCCACAGAAACTAATGCAATAATAATGGCAACAAATAATCCATCAGCTCCTAAATAACTTGTTGAAATACCACCATCTTTTAATGGTGCTGACACCATTAAGAAAGTACACATAGCAATAATTCCATAAACAGCTGATTTCATTTGATAGCTTTCTGCTAAACAATAAGCAATACCAAAAGCAGAAATTAAGCCAACCAATCCCATTGTGTAATTATATGGTAATGTAAGTACATCATAGTTAGCAACCGCAAATTGTTTCCAACCTATTAAAGCTTTTAAAAAGATGTTTCCTGTATGTAAATCGACTAAATCTAAATTAATTGGTGGATTCGCAACAATCAAAAATAATGATCCTATAACGATTAATCCAAGTGGCATCATCATTCCTGATGAAATTGCTTGTAGGTGTCTCTGTTGTGCGAGCTTATTTGCAACAGGCTCTAATACCTTCTCTAATTTTTCTATCATTCTATATTCCCCTCAAAATATAATTTATCTATTAAAATTGCCAACCATTAAATGTAAAGGCTGTATCTACGACATTTTCTGGATCGTATTCTTCTAAAATTTTTGCATAACGTTCTTTATAATCATTATCTACTTCCATTTGTGGAATAACTTTACTTGCTTCATGTAAGAAATGGAAAGAATCACGTCCCATTGCTTTTCCTCTTACTGTATGCTTATCTAAAGCAACATCAGGAATTTCTGGGAATTTACCCATCGCAAATGATTTAATACAAATATTTTTTAATAAATCGCTTGAACGATCTTTTTGACAGCTACATAAGTAACGAATTGCATGAATGAAATACATTGGTTGATCACCATCTGCATATTCAAAGTTTTTAGACATTTGATAGAGATTATTGACTAGAACTGCAGCCATTGGATCTCCCATTCCAATATCTTCTACTGAAATTGTAAGTAAACGTCTCCACATTTTTTCTAATAATTGTGGTGAAGAAATATACATTTCATAAGCAAACATACATGCATCTTCTTCTTTGGCACGTCTAATTGATTTTTGCAAAGCAGAAATAACCTCATCTCCTGCATAGCCATTTTTTGTAACGATTTTTGACCAAGGGTCGTACATTGCTTTTGCCATTTTTCTTGCTCCTTTATTTTTTCTATGACATAATTATTGTGAGGTGAAACTTATGAATATTGATCATTTAAAAGATAAATTTGATTTAAATGAATTAGAAGTCTCTTTATTGGAATATATTAAGAAAAATCAAAAACAATTGAAAAATATTACCATTAGACAAATGGCAAAAGATAATTTTACATCAACTTCTGCCATCTATCGTTTATGTAATAAATTAGAATTTAGTGGTTATAGTGACATGATTTATCATCTATCTAGCAACACTCATAATAATGCTCCTGCTCAAAAATACGAAAACTATTTACCTCATTTTATTCAATTATTAAATAAACATAAAAATAGTAAAATCGTTGTTTTTGGTATGGGATTTTCAGCTCCAATTGCTGATTACATTTCACAAAGACTAACTCTTAATGGCTTTTGTACCATGAGTGTTGTTCATATGGAAATGTTGGATGCTAGTTTTCAAGACTCAACCTTTCTCATTGTCATCTCCAATTCAGGAATTACAACAAGGCTTGAAGAAGTTGTTGAAACAGCTAAAAACAATCATATTGATATCATTACTTTCACAGGTAATGAAAAATCAAAAATAAGTCAGTATGCCACTTTACCTATTATCATCGGTCACTATAATCCTTTTTATCATGATAATCTTGTTCCAAACGCTTTCTTTGGACAAGTTCTCATTATTTTTGAATCTCTTCTCTATTCTTTTTTGTCCTCGAAAAAATAATATACTTTCATGTCTTCAATTAAAATAATTTGACAAGACAAAAAAACATGTTTCCATTTTTGAAACATGTTTTATTATTTATATTTCACTCTTAATCTTCTTACCAAATATTCAGTAAATAATTTCATTGGATAATTTCCCACGCCAGTAAACGGTTTAGATGACAAATAAATAATATCCTTAAAATTTAATAATTGTGGAGAATGATAATTTAGTGTAATCAATATAATAGGAACATTATTTTGAATTAAAATATCCTTTATTTCCTTATACTCACTAAAATAGTTTCCATAATTTGACATAATAATCGCTAAATCATTTTTAGTTAAAGATTTTGCTATTTCTAATTGTTTACTATAACTCTCACCAACATAAATTATTTTATTTTTCATAAAAAAATCATTTTGTATTTCCATAGCACAATTAAGAGGTTGATTATATGCAAAAATTCCACATTCCTTACTCATCATCTCATCAATTAAAAAATCTATTTTCGTATAATCAAAATGATTTTTAAAATCGTTAATAGCATCACAAATAGAATCTGCATATTCATCTAAAAATTTTTTTGGTTCTTTTTCTAAAACATACATTTGATTATCAGTTAATCTAAATGACGAATTAAAATTTTTATAATATGTATTATAAATTGATTTTTTAAAATCATCATAATCTTTATAACCAAACTTTCTAATAAATCTTGTTATAGTTGGTTTCGATACATAAGTTTCTTCTGCTATTTGCGTTATTGCCATATTATTTATCGTATCTATATGTTTTAAAATATACTCTATAATTTGGTAGTTCGTATCTTTATTTTCACAAGTATTATAGTATTTAACCATTGTTTGAAAAGCATCCATCATATTTCTCCTTCGTTGTAAAGGGTTTCACAATTATGAAACAAACATCGGCAATGTGAAACGCGTTATTTATAAATAAGAGTATACTAGTGTTAGCTAGAGAAAGCAAACAATGCATTGTTAGATGTTTATAAACAGAAAAATCGGAAATGGAGAGAAAAAAATGAAAAAAATAAATGATATATTTATGAATAAATTTGTACCGTTTCTTACTAAAGTAGGAAACAACAGGTATCTTGCAGCTATCCGTGATGGAATCAGTATTACAATTCCGTTTACTATTATTGGAAGTATTTTTATGATTATCGGAAATCTTCCAATTACAGGATGGGATAAAATTATAAAACCTTACAGTTCTATGCTTAATGCAGCTACAAATACAACATTTGGTATTATCGGTCTAATTGGAGCAATTAGTTTAGGCTATTTCTTTTCTAAAATGCATAACATTGATAGAATCACCGGAACAATCATATCACTTGTTTGTTTCTTGTTAGCAACTTTAAATGACAAATTTACAATCAATATAGATAATTTTGGATCTACAGGATTATTTTCAGCTATTATTGTTTCCCTTATTACTATTGAAATTGTAGCATTCTTTATTAGAAAAAAAATTGTTATTAAGTTGCCTGATAGTGTACCTCCTGCTGTTGGGAAATCATTTGAAGCGCTCATCCCTGCAGGAGTAAGTATTATTTTATTTTGGTGTTTAAGAGTATTACTTAATATTGATATTAATAGTGTTATTACTGCTATTTTTAAACCATTTGTATTTGCACTAAACACATTACCTGGTGCTGTTCTAATTATGTTTATTATCTTATTGTTATGGTTTGCAGGTATTCATGGAAATTCTCTTGTTGGAAATTTATGTTTACCTTTTACTATGACTTATTTAACTGCTAATGCGGCTTCATTTCAAGCTGGTCAAATGCCTCAATACATAAATGCTGAAGGATTTTATTACTTTGGTATGGGACTTGGTGGTACGGGTACTACAATCGGTTTAGCAATTGCTATTGCATTTTTTGCTAAAAGTAAAAGATATAAAACAATTGGAAAATTAACTTTATTGCCTGCTTGTTTTGGTATTAATGAACCTATTATTTTCGGATTACCAATTGTATTAAATCCCATATTATTTGTACCTTTCATTTTTACGCCTATCATTTTGCAAATTATAACTTGGTTTTTAATGAGCTTTAATATTATTGGGCATGTAGTAACATCAATACCTTGGACAACACCTCCTATTTTGTCAGGATTTTTAGTTACTGGTGGAAATATTAATGCAGCAATATGGCAAGCAATTGAAGTTGTACTAGCAGTTATTGCTTATTTACCATTCTTTAAAATTTTAGACAATCAAGAATTATTTGCCGAAAAAAACGAAAGTAAATAAGGAGTGTATATGTTTAAAGATAATTTTTTATGGGGTGCATCAACATCTGCTTTTCAAATAGAAGGTGCTTGGAACGAAGATGGAAAAGGTCTTACAAGTATGGATGTACGTTCTTTTAAAAAAGAAGATCAAATTGCCACGACTAAAGTGGCAATGGACCATTATCATCGTTTCAAAGAAGATGTTCAATTAATGAAAAAATTAGGAATGAAAGCTTATAGGATGTCTATTTCTTGGGCGCGAATTATTCCTGATGGTTATGGTAAGATTAATCAAAAAGGAATCGATTTTTATAATCAACTTATTGATGAATTGGTAAAAAATGATATCGTTCCTATTGTTACTCTCTATCATTTTGATTTTCCTATGGAATTAATCAAAAAATATAACGGCTTTGCCTCTAGAGAATGTATCAATGATTTTGTTAGATACAGTAAGGTATGCTTTGAAAACTTTGGTGATCGTATTAAATATTGGTTAACTATTAATGAGCAAATGGTTATATCACAAATGCCAAATTTTCAAGGAATTTATATTAATGATAAACACGAGGAAAAAAAAGTAGGTTGGCAAAGCTATCATCACATGTGTATTGCACATGCTTTAGTTATTAAAGAATATCGAAAATTACACTTAAATGGTTTTATTGGTCCTGTTATTTCCTACCCAACATATTATCCTGCAAGTGTAAAACCAGAAGATGTATTAACAGCAAAACAAGTTGAAGATTTAAAAGTTTTTTGTTTAACAGATGTTCATTTTTACGGAAAACATCCTGATTATTTAATCCATTACTTAGAAAAACACGATTTAATGTTTAAAATGGAAGAGCATGATGAAGAACTTTTAAAAAATGCTCAACCTGATTTTATCGCTCTCAATTGGTATACAACCGGTATTGTTGGCGCATATCAAGACGGTCAAGAAATCAATAACGATGAATCTGCCTTAAAGCCTAGACGTGATCGAAATATTAAAGGCTTAGCTCAATTCTATATGAATCCATATTTAGAATACAATGAATGGAATTGGAATACTGATCCTGTAGGTTTGCATTATGCTTTATTAAAAATGTGGGAAAGATATCATTTACCTCTCATGATTGTAGAAAATGGATTAGGTCATCGAGATGTTTTAGAAAATAATCAAGTTCATGATGATTACAGAATAAAATATTTACAAGGTATGGTAAAACATATGTCTAAAGCAATCAATGATGGTGTAAATTTAATTTCTTATTGTCCTTGGTCTTTCATGGATGTTTTAAGTAGTAGTGATGGTATCGAAAAAAGATATGGTCTCGTATATATTGATAGAACCGACTTTGATTGTAAAGATTTAAAAAGGATACCAAAAGATAGCTTTTATTGGTATCAAAAGTGTATTCAAAAGAATGGAGATATCGAATAAATGGAAAACTATTCACTAGCAATAGATATCGGTGGTACCTTTATAAAGTATGCCTTTATTGATCAAAAACTAAACATTATAAAACAATGGAAAAAAGAAACAAAACATTTTAATACAAAAGATGAATTTTACGATTATCTATGTGAAAACATAGATAATCATCATATAGATTTGATTGGTGTAAGTGCACCTGGTGTAATCAATGAAGATTCTCTTGTTCTTTCAAAAGCAGCAAAAAATGTCCAAACCATGTATATGACAAACATTAATAAAGAAATTGAATTGCGACTAAAAAGGCCGACTTATTCATTAAATGATGGAAAAAGTGCAGGGTATTGTGAATTAATGATAGGAAATGGTAAAGGAAGCCAATCTTCTGTTTATTTTATCATTGGAACAGGTATTGGTGGATGTATTTGTTATAAAGATGAAATTATTCAAGGCGTAGATAGAATTGCTGGGGAATTTTCTACATTACCTCTCGATTTTAGTCCTACTAAAAAGGGAAGATTTAAAAGACTTGGGGAAATAGCTTCTATATCCGCATTAATTGAAATGTATAACTCTAGATCACCTGTCCCATTAAAAACAGGAGAAGATATTTGTAATAAATATTTAAATCATGATGTACTAGCACAAGATATTATTCATCAATGGTGTAAAAATATTATTTTAGGATTAAGTATTATTATTATGTTATATAATCCAGAAATTATATGTATTGGTGGCGGAATTTCTGAAGAAAAATGGTTTATTGAAAAAATTCAAGAAATTTATAAAAATGAAACACATATTATAAGTGACCCTATCATCACTACAAAAATTAAAGCATGTAAATACAACAACAATTCTAATCTTCTAGGTGCATTATTATATGCAAAAAAAAAACTAGCAACAAGCAATAACAATTAAGATTGCTTGTTATTAGTCTTTTTTATTATTTAATATTTTCAACAATATGTCTTGCAACTAAAATACCATTTGCACCTGCTTGGGCAAGTCCTCTTGTAAGTCCTGCACCATCCCCAGCAACATATAAATCATCAATTTCAGATTCAAAACCATCTCTTACTTTTGGTCTTGCTGAATAGAATTTTGCTTCTACACCATATAATAAAGTATGTTCATTCGCAATCCCTGGTGTTACATTATCTAACGCTTCAATCATTTCAATAATTGATTTCATTGTATTGTATGGTAACACAAGTCCTAAGTCTCCAGGTACTGCTTCTGGTAAAGTAGGCTCTGTATATCCTTCTTTTAATCTCTTATATGTTGTTCTTCTTCCTCGTTTGATATCTCCATATCTTTGAACAATAACTGAACCATTTGATAATTTATTCGCTAATCTTGAAATTTCATGAGCAAATTCATTTGGTTCATTGAATGGTTCACTAAATGTATGAGATACAAGTAAAGCAAAGTTTGTATTTTTACTTCCAAGTTTTGGATCATGATAAGCATGTCCATTCGCAAGCATTGTTCCACTATGGTTTTCAATAACAACATGACCACTAGGATTTGAACAGAAAGTTCTTACTTTTGTTCCTACTGAAGTATTGTAAACAAATTTACCTTCATATAAGTTCTTATTAATTTCTTCCATAACAATATTGCTTGTTTCTACACGAACACCAATATCTACTTGATTATTATAAAGTTTTAATCCTTGATTTGATAAAACTTTTGTAAGCCATGCTGAACCATCTCTACCTGGCGCTAAAACAACTTTTTTAGCGTGAATTGTTTGTCCATTTTCTAAAACAATTCCTGTTGCATGATGGTCTTCTACAAGAATATCTTGAACAGCTGTTTTAAATTGTAAATCCATATGTTGTTTTAATTCATTAGACATTTCTGTCATAATTCTTAAGTTTTCTTCTGTACCTAAATGTCTTACTTTCGCTCTTAAAAGTTTTAACCCAACAGCATATCCACGGTGTTCAATTTCTTTTACTTTATCTGTTGTTGGATCTGTAATTTCTTTAGTAGCTCCATGTTTTAAATAAAGGTTATCTACATAATGAATGACATCTTCTACTTCATCATTACTTAAGTAATCAGTTAACCAACCACCGAATTCACTTGTAATATTAAATTTACCATCAGAGTAAGCACCCGCTCCACCAAAACCATCAGTAATAGAACACGCTGGGATACATCCAGGTTCACGATCTTTATGAACTGGACAATGTTTAATTTTTTTATCTTTAATAGGACAATGTCTATTCATAACATCATGTCCTTTATCTATAAGTAATACTTCTAATTCAGGATTTTTTAAATATAATTCGTAACATGTCATAATTCCTGCTGGACCTGCACCAACAACGATTACATCATAATTTTCTTTCACTTTTTTCTCCTTCAATTTCCAAAAATATCCAAACCTTTCACATTATAGACGACTCTTTCTTATATCGCAAGTATTTACATGTTTTTTTATTTCGCAAAATGTTTTTATAGTTGATGAAAGATTGGTTTCATTTTTTCAAATGTACAAAAAGAATCAAAACCTATTTCTTTTAATAATTCTTTTGCTTCATCAATATAAGCTCCTAAATGTTCTGGCTTATGACTATCACTACCAATCGTAATAATCTTTCCACCTAATTCTTTATAAAGCTTTAAAATATCTCTCGAAGGTGTTGAATCCTTTAAACCATAACGATGACTTGAAGTATTAATTTCAATACCTTTACCATCTTGAATCACAGTTTTTAATATTTCTGTAATTATTGATTTTACTTTTTCAAAAGGATAATTGCCAATTTCATCATAACGTGTCATCAAATCCAAATGACCTAACACACTATAATTTTTATACTTTTTAACCACATTCAACATTTCTTGATAATAACCTTCTATATATTCTTGTTGTGATTTTTCTTTTTGATAATCTTGTGTCCAAAATTCTTGATCATTGACTTGATGTATAGATAAAATGATAAAATCAAAATCATATTGTTCATAAAGTTTTTGATAACGTGGTATTGTATGAACTTGCACACCAAATTCCATACCTTGTCTAATTGTAATTTTAGGATATTTTTTTCTTAAACTTTCAATTTCTTTAAAATACTTTGGATAATCTACATTTACTTGCGGTTGTCCGTAAAGGTACTCTATCGGACCTTCATCCCAATCTTTTTTGATTCCATAATCTACATGATCTGTAAAACAAATCTCGTCCATCTTCATCTTAATCGCATCTTTAATGACATCTTCCATTAAATAAGTGCTATCATCACTATAATTTGTATGTACATGATAATCACAATACATTTTATCATCACCTCATCTTATTTTAACAAGTTTATAAACACAAAAAAAGCCTCTCGGCTCTCTTTGATATATAATTGGGAAGGGAATATGAAAAACTATTCATATTGTAAAAGATTGTTTTATCTTTTACATGTTTAATATACCCAGCTTTTGTGAACTCTATGCAACTTTTTTGTGTCAAACATGTAAAGAATTATTGTGAATTATGTGATGATAATCTCACGTTTTTATTCACATACTTTAGATGGAGGTGATTTTGTGTCTTTACTTTATAAAGAAGTAGATGATTTTGAAGCTTATGCTTATCATCAAAAACAATTTAAGAAAGTCACAAAGAAGGATTTACTAGGAAAATGGACTTTATTTTTCTTTTATCCTGCTGACTTTACTTTTGTCTGTCCTACCGAATTAGAAGATCTACAAAAAAAATATCAAGAATTTAAGAAAGTGAACTGTGAAATTTATGCCATTTCTACAGATACCCATTTTGCTCATAAGACATGGCATGATATTTCTGAAAACATTTCTAAAATAGAATATCCAATGATTGGCGATCCTACACATTCACTTACCTATGATTTTGATGTCTTTGATGAAAATGATGGTTTAGCTCAAAGAGGAAGTTTTATTATCGATCCTGAAGGTAAAATCGTTGTCTATGAAGTCAATTCTGGAAATGTTGGTAGAAATGCTGATGAATTACTTAGAAGATTGCATGCTTGTCAATTTGTATATGAGCATGGAGATAATGTTTGTCCTGCTAAATGGAAATTAGGTGAAAAGACGATTCAAACAACTATTGAAAATATTGGTAAATAGAAAATGACTGTTTTTTAACAGTCATTTTCTATATCTTAGTATTCTAAAAGCTTATTGGTTAATTCATTCATTGCTTGAATTACTTGTGTAACCTCTTCATTTAAATATACTTCTTGATTTTTGATTTCTTCTTGATAAATATTAATTTCATCTGCAAAATCAGGATTTTCTTGTTCTGCTTTTTCAAAGATTCCTAATAAAGCAGGATATGTTTTAGCAAATTTAAATTGTCTATTTGTTGTCCAAAATACATTATTTGGATTTGTTTCTTCACTTAATCTTCTTTGTGCTCTTAAGTTTGATTCTACAGAGAAATCATAAAAACCATATTCAGATCCACCATTTATATGCCAAGCTAAATCTAAAGCTCCATCTTTATCATTAGAAATATTACCTTTTTCTAATGCTTGAATAATATCATTGAATAATTCAATATTTTCTTGATATTGTGCAAATGATGTTGTAATCGTAGAAGATAATTCAATACCAATAAAATGATCTTGAATATACTTAAAAGCTTCATGAAGCTTAAGATTTAATTCTCTTCCTTCTTTTCTAAGAGCATCCTTTTCTTTTTCAGTCTTAGCATCAGCAAAACGTTTATTTATATTTTCAATTTTTTTATTTACTTTAACTGTAGCTTTCTTTAAAGAATTTAAAGATTGATTATATTGACTTACATCAATTCCTGCTTTTTTAGCAATATCTTCATTTAATACATTTAAATCATCGACCGCCGCTGTTAAATCCAACTTCATAACAGGGGCTTGATCTAACCAAATAGCAAGCATTCCATATGTATTGATATTAGTTGTCATAACTTCACGTGAATAAGTTGAAGGATTATCTGATTTTGTATGATAATGCATTTGAATCCATCCTTTTTCTCCTTCAGATGTTCCTGGAACATTCACAAAATAAGGAACCCCAGCATGACGATAAGAAACACCATCTTCCATTGTATTTGCATCTACAGAAGTGTCATTGATTCCTTTAGGATAAATATTATCTTCTGGATCAATTGCAATTTCATTTACAAATTGTTTAACTGCTGAGGCATATTCTGGAACACAAGATATTTCCATTTGACTAGCTCCATCATAAAATGCTGGTAATTCAAAATTAAGCATTGCTATTGTTTTCTGTGCCCATTCTGGATGAACTGTATTAATCATTTCCCAAGCACCTGTTGTCCAATCATATTCAGTATTAGCTGCACCCCATTCTTCTGAACCATGTGCAATAAATAAAATATCATTTTCAGGTGTATAATTACTTTCTTTCATTGCTTTAGCAATAGCCATAATTAAACCAATCGCACAACTATCATCTTGAAATGATCTAAAATAAATATCATAATGACCAGAAATAATAATTTGTTGTTTTGAAGATTTACCTGGTATCTTTCCTACAACATTGTATGAAACACCATCATCTAAAGAATAGTCATTATCTATTTTTAGTGTTGTTTTATTATTTCCAGCTTTTAATGCTTTTTTTATACTTTTATAATTATTTTTTGAAATAGCCACCGTTGGAATTAAGTCATCACAACATACATCCTGTACATTAATTTGATCATCATCATAAGTTCCATAACCGCCATTATCATACGTCACTAATGCTGCTGCTTTATGTAAAGCGGCTTCTTCCATATACATATCGATCCAAGCTACATTAAATTGATCTACACCAGCAAGAACAATCTTACCTTCAACATCTTTTCCTTCATAATCTGCTGCTGTTCCATTACCAACATCAACCATTTCAGCAACAATTCCTTCTTTTGAAGTTCCTGATAACTGATAAGATGCTGGCATCATTTGAATATCTGTTCCTTCTATTTTTAAAGAAGCTGAGTTAAATTGCCATTTATCTACAGTCACAGGAATTTTTTCTGTTTCTAATCCAATTTTCCCCATTTCCTTTTCAATATAATCAGCTGCTTTATGTTCAGCATCTGATCCTGCAGAACGATATCCTAACTCATTAGATAATAAATCATCATCTTCTGCTAATGCTTTAGAAATGTTGTAAGCATACTTTGCATCAACATTCTCTAAATAATGCTCCATTGTTGTCTTTTTAGGATTACACCCAGTCAATGAAACCATCATTGTTAAAACAATCAATAAACTTACCCTTTTTTTCATTCTCTATTTCCTCCCAAGCAATAAAAAAGACAGATGTTTATACACACCTATCTCATCATCATATTTTGAACTATCTGTAACAGAAATCCTACTTACTGACCATTTCATAAGGTATATATAAACACTTTACAAAACTGAGCTTTTAACTCAATCAATAAGGGCATATGCCCTTCCGTATTCCACTAAATACGGTTCTTGTCTCTTCAACAAGTCTTCGGCATCTGACCCGGCCGTCCGTGTAGCCTTTAGCATATCGCTGGTCATTCTGTACAGATTTTTGTACGAAATTTATATTACATAAGTTTATTGATAAAATCAATATTATTTAATAAATTTTAAAATATGTTAAAATTGTATTGAAAGGAGGAAATAATCATGTTGCTTGATAAATTAAATATTATTTTAAATTCTAGTGATGAATTTTCTCCTAAATATATCATTAGTTCATTTGTTAAAAATAATCTTTATGAAATTCCTTCAATGTCTATTGATGCTATTGCCCTTTCATGTCATACATCTAAAAGCCAAATTTCTAAATATGTAAAATCTTTAGGTTATGAAACTATGAAAGATTTTAAAGATGCTTGTTTAGATAATATTTCTAGTATAGAAAGAACCAATAAAACCTTATTTTCATTACAGAATAGTATAGAAAAACAATTTTCATCTTTTACAAATCACATCATTGATGAATTACATTATACAATGAATCAAATTGATGAAATCAATTTATTAAAATTAGTAAATGATATAAAGAAAAGTAAACGTATCTTTGTTTATGGTCATGGTCATGCAAGAACTCTTTGTACCTATATTCAAAATGAACTTTCTGCAAAACAAAAAGAAACTATTATCTGTGATGTTGATTTTGAAAAAGAATATAATTTTCAAGATAGTGATCTTCTTTTACTCATTAGTATCAATGGAAATACGTTTTACTTTGATAAAAGAGTGGTGCATCATATTTTAAAGTGTTCAGTTAATACATGGCTGATTAGTTGTAAAGATAATATAAACTTTTCAAAGAACTATTTGTATATTCCAACATTAAATGATAAATATAATGATTATTTATTAAGACATATTCTTGATTTTATCTTGATGTATTAAGTTTCCATTTTGGAAACTTTTTTATTTAATTTCTATATATTTTCTATAATACCTTTGTAATTAAAAGTAAAGGAGAAACAACAAATGGGATTTAGAAAAGATTTTTTATGGGGTGGTGCGACAGCCGCCAATCAATGTGAAGGTGGAGCAAATGAAGGAAACAGAGGTGTTGCTAATGTAGATCTTATGCCTTTAGGTGAAGATCGTTATTTAGTTGGTACTGGTAAAATGAAAATGTATGATTTTGATGATCAACATTTTTATCCAGCTTTAACTGCTGTTGATTTTTATCATCATTATAAAGAAGATATTGCTTTATTTGGTGAAATGGGATTTAAAACTTTTCGTTTATCTATTGCTTGGACACGTATTTTCCCAAATGGTAATGAAGAAAAACCAAATGAAGCTGGATTAAAATATTATGAAGATATTTTTAAAGAATGCCATAAATATGGTATTGAACCTCTTGTTACTATTAATCATTTTGATTGTCCAATGTATTTAATTAAAAAAATCGGTGGTTGGCGAAGTAGAGAAATGATTAATTATTTCTACAAGCTTTGTAAAACTTTATTTATTAGATACAAAGGATTAGTTAAATATTGGTTGACTTTTAATGAAATCAATATGATTTTACATTTTCCTTTTGTCGCTGCTGGTCTTTGTTTTGAAGAAGGTGAAAATGAAACACAAGCTATGATTACAGCTGTTCATCATCAACTTCTAGCAAGTGCCATGGCCACAAAACTTGCTCATGAAATAGATTCAAATAATCAAATTGGTTGTATGCTAGCTGCTGGTTCTTATTATCCTGAAACATGTAAACCAGAAGATTATTGGAAAGCAATTTGTGACAATCGAGAAGTCTATATGTTTGCAGATGTTCAAGCAAGAGGTTATTATCATAATTATGCATTAAAATGGCTTGAAGAAAGAAATGCATCTATTCCTTTTGTAAAAGGAGATAAAGAACTATTAAAAGAAAATACCGTGGATTTTGTAAGTTTCTCATATTATTCATCAAGAGTAAGTAGTAGTGATTTATCTAAAGGAAAACAATCAGAAAGTAATATTTTTTCTTCTGCTAAAAATCCTTATTTAAAAGAAAGTGATTGGGGTTGGGCTATTGATCCTTTAGGATTTAGAAGTACTCTTAATGAACTCTATGATCGTTATCAAAAACCATTATTTGTTGTAGAAAATGGTTTAGGAGCGAAAGATATTATTGAACAAGATGGTTCTATTCATGATGATTACCGTATTGATTATTTAAGACAACATATTCATAACATGAAAGATGCTGTTGAAAAAGATGGAGTTGATTTGATAGGCTATACAACTTGGGGATGTATTGATTTAGTTTCTAATGGTACAGGTGAAGTTAAAAAAAGATATGGATTTATTTATGTAGATCGAGATAATTTAGGAAATGGAACTTATCAAAGAATTAAAAAGGATTCATTTTATTGGTATAAAAAAGTTATTGAAACAAATGGAGAAGATTTGTATTAAAAAAACAGCTAATGCTGTTTTTTTAAATATCTTTCTAAAAATGAATGTGCAAGAGAGCCTTGTTTGATTTCTTTTCTTGCTTCTTCAATTGAATACCAATGAGCTTCATCAACTTCATTTGTCAGTTTAAAATCTTCACTATCAACGACAACTGCATAATTATGCATTAAGGTATTAGATGGTTGATAATATTCATTATCATTATATGTATAATCAATTACATTTAAATTGATTTCTTCTTTAATTTCTCTAATTAATGTTTCTTTCGCATTTTCACCTTTTGTAATATATCCAGCTACTAATACATTAAAATCTTTTCCATATTGTTTAATAAGCAAAATCTTATCTTTTGTAGGATTAAAGATAATTGTTGAAATAGCACTATTAAACATTGGAAAACGAAATTGTTTACAAGTTGGACAATAAGGTACAAGTCCATCTATCCCACATTCTTTTTCTATAAGTTTAGTTCCACATTCACTACAATATTTCATTATTTATCACCTACGCCATTATAACGTAAACAAATAACAACTAACAATATCAAATTTATTAGATGAAAGCATAAAGCAATAATAAAAACAATTTGATAACTTTGTGTAAAATCATATAAATAACCAATTAATGTTAATGAACTGGCACTTCCTACATTTGTAAGAAAACCAATAACAGAATAAGTTCTTGCATAGTTTTCATTTCCAAAGAAATAACGTGTTAACATCGGAATCCCTACAGCACCCACAGAATAAATAGAACCAAACATGAATGAACCTATATAAAGTAACATGATTTCTTGATGAATTACACCTAAAAACAATAATAGTAAAGATAAACAATTTGTTAAAATCATTATAATAACTGCTTTTATAGGATTCAATAAATCGCTTAAAAAACCAATTAATAATTTAGTACTAATATTGCCTATCATGGTAAATGACATGAAAGTTGCTCCGATAGTAACTGATAAATGAATACTTACAGCAATACCTGATAGATGTTGAGAAATCCCTGTAATTGAAGTATGTAAAAGAGTAAATAAACACATACAAAGGAAACTGATGGTTAGTAACTTTATTTTATTATTTTGAACTTTAGTTGTTTCTTTTCTATTTTGATAACCATAAGGTAGTAAATGTTCTTTTCGAGGATCAATATTCCAAGGAACAATTAATGCTGGAAGAACTAAAACAAGAATACAGATAGCCATGAAACGATAAGTCATTTGCCAACCATAACAAGTAATCCATGAACTTAATAAAGGTGAAAAGATAGCCCCTGAAAGTCCACTAAAACTTAATGCTAAACTCGTCGCTAAGCCATGTTTTTTATCAAACCAATTTGTAATAACAACTGTAATAGGAACCATTCCATAAATACCTACACCGATTCCTCTTAAAATACCTAAAATATAAAATAAATAAACAGATGTACTATAAGACATCAACCAAGTTGCACCACTTGATAAAATAACACCTATTAGTAAGACCTTTTTATAGGAATATTTTTTAATCACTTTTGATATCTTTAATGAAGTTAATGCTGTCGCTAAAGTTGAAAGTGTGGCATGCATCGCAAAAGTTCCTTTTAACACTTTTAAACTTTTAGCTACAGGTGTATAAAAAACACCTATCGCATTGGTACATAAACCAATAGAACTGGCTGCTAAACAACACATAAAAAAAACAATCATCCAATGTTTATAACTTTTATTGATCATAATTTTCACCTCAATAAAAACATATAACTTTATAATCTCTAACGCATTAGATTTCCTAAATTAAGAAAAGGAGGATCAAATCCTCCTTGCATATTCTTGAGCTATTAAACTTGCAATAAATTGTAATTGATAAGGGTGACTGTTTTGATCTCGTTTAGAATCAAAGGTAATCACATGATCAATAAAATCTGGATAACTTTCTTGTTTACTTGAAATCAACCAAATTTGTGGTTTCTTTAATTTATTCTTTAAAGTTCTTATATCAGGATAATCAAAATAACATCCTGTATAAGAAAAGATAATCAATAAATCATCTTCATTGGTTGATGAAATATATTGTAATTGTTGCTTATAGGAAATATGTGAATAAGTTTGTTTTCCTAACATCAATAAATCACTTTGTAAATTAAAAGCAACTGCTCCTGCTTTTAATAAACCAAAGATACCTACTTGTTGATATTTTTGGATTTTTTTGCATAAGGCATCTATTTGTTGCATATCTATTGATTTTTCTACCATTGTAATACTTTCTTTAACTTTTAAACTATATTCTTCTAAACGATTTTTAGCCTTAGAAGATGAAGAATATTGTTCAAAATTCATCTTTGTTGAAATCAATAACTCTCTCAATTCATTAAAATCATTTAATCCTATTTCCTTACAAAACCTTGAAATAGAACTCATTGCTACAGAACATTCCTTTGCCATCTCTTGAATACCAATATCCTTAATATCATCTAAATGATTTAATAAATACGTTGCAATTTGACTATTCGTTGAATCTTTCTTTTCACTCGCTAAAGTACTTAAAAAAACAATCGGTAACTTTCCATAAAGCATACAATCACTCTCTTTCTATCTTCCTCCAGCAAAATTATACATTAGTCTTTCTTTCATTTCAGTAACATCCTTACCAAAGACTTCTAAAATTTTAAAAGCAAAAGGATAAGGTGTTGCTGGTCCTTGACTCGTTACAATATTTTGATCAAAAACGGCGACTTCATTTACAAAATCTCCACTTACAAGTTTATCTTGATAACCTGTATATCCTGTTACTTTTTTACCTTTAATGACATTGGCTTTTTCTAATACAACTGTTCCTGAACACATCGCTGCTATATATTGATGATGCTCATTAAAATATTGAACAAGTGAAATCACATCTTGATTTTCTAATAAATTTTGACCACCAGGTCTTCCTCCAGGTAAAACAAGCATATCATAATTTTTAATTTCATCATTAAAAAGCTTATCTGCTTTAACATACATATCATGCATTCCTCTTACAAATTCTTCATTAAAACTAAACGTATGACATTCTAATCCCCCTCGACGAAGTAAATCCACAATTGTTAATGTTTCTCCTTCTTCATATCCTTCAGCCATTAATACTGCAACACGTCCCATTTTATTCATCCTCCTTGACATCAAATGCACTAAAATAAACCATTCTCTTTTTAACCGCTAAATCATCTCCACCTAATAATTCTACAAGTTTATAAGCAAATCCATAAGCTGTTGCTGGTCCTCTACTTGTAACAATATTGCTATCAATGACCACTTTGTCATTTAAATAAGTTCCTTGTTTTATCTTTTGATCATAGCCTTGATAAGCTGTAAATTTTTTATCAACTAATAAATTTGCTTTTTCTAAAACAATAGGTGCTGCACACATAGCACAAACATATTTACCTTTTTCATTCATTTGTTGTAAATATGAAATAAGTGTTGGGTTATTTTTCATCGCTTCTGCTCCACCATAACCCCCTGGTAAAATAACCATGTCATAATCAAGAAGTGTCTCATTTAAGATGTGATCACATCTTACAATGATTTCATGTCCTCCTTTAACCTCTTGTTCAAAACCTACTAAATCACATTGAAGATGTGCTCTTTTTATAATATTTGCAATTGTTAGAGCTTCACCTTCTTCAAAACCTGATGCTATTATAATTGCTGCTTTTTTCATCATTATTCCTCCATTTCATCTTTACAATAATCTTTACAATGAAATGAAACAATGGATTTCCTAAATTAAGAAAAAAGTCTAAGAGTTTCTTCTTAAGCTTTAAGATATTCAATAACATCTTTAGCATCTTTGGTTTCTAATAAAACTTGCATGGCTTGTTTATTATCCATAACTGCATAAAGATCTTTTAAAGTATTTTTAGTTACTTGAGGTTCTTTCATATTCATAGCAATCATAAAAATAATCTGTACTTGATGTTGATTCCATAAAATAGTTTTTTTAAGGTTGCTATAACGATTTTAGATTTTATAATTTCTTTTTCACTACCATGAGGAATAGCAATATTATTCCTAAATCAGTAGCCATGATTTTTTCTCGACGAAATACACTTTCTTTATAGTTTTCACTAACATAGTGATGTTTATGTAATTCATCACATAAACCACCATCCAAGCTGTAATAGCTGTAAAAACAATAGCTTCAAATTTTGTTTTGGACATTTTTAATTCTTTTTTCATAAATTTCCTCCTAAAAAAATAAATGCCACCTCGCCTTTTGACAGTAGCAAGGTGACATTTAGTGTCTAGGTGTATTTTAGAGATATTGTATTTTAAAGACAAGAAAAAATATTTTTCTTGTGCATCTATCACAAAAAAACAATCAAGCTTTATTTATGCTCTATGCACAACTGTGCTTTTTTTAATTGTTTCTTCAAAGAGATGATCTTTATTACTTTATAAACCAAAATTCCTAAAATAACCAAGCATAAACAACTTAATTGATTATATCCACCCCAATAATACTCATCAGTATTTCTAACAGGATAAATATCAATTTCTATACAAATCCAAATAAGTGCTAATACTCCTCCTGATAAATAATGCCAAAATAATTTATTTTCTATTTTCTCTTTCGTCATCATCTTTCTCCTTTATTTTAAATCTTCCAATTTATGAATTATTTCTTGGGAAATAATTTGTTAAAAAGGAATTATATTATTATACTGATTCATTTTTTCAAACTAAAATAACATAATAAATAATAAAAAACTTATTATCAAAATAACTATTTTTTCTATTTTATACTCTTCTATCAATGGATTATGTGAAAATTAATTTTTTTAATTATTTTGTTTTATTTATTCAATAAAATAGTTTATAATAACCATGTTGGAAGTGTAGTGTTTGTATAGAGATTGAGCATCCTTGATGGATGCTCATCTTTTTTATACCATTTTAATAACCATGATCTACATGTTTCCATTCACCCTGTTTATTTCTTACAAGTAACCAAATCCAATCTTTATAAGTACTATTAGGATTTAAAGAACCATCTCCACCACTTCCATCAACATCAAATGTTGATGTTAAAACAATAGCTTCATCTCCACCATATTGTTGTAGTATTTCTTTAAAATAATTTTCATTATCTCCCGCATAATAAATTTCTTTTAATGTACAGCCTTTAAAATTTTCATTAAAGTAATCAATAACTGTATTAATTGCTGAAGTAATATCATCATAGCTATAAATATTTGAAGTGACTTCTTTTTCTACAATATCATTTTCTTCTCTTTTTTCTATACGAACAAGCATATTGATATCTGTTTGAATAACATATTGATAAGAATCATCAATATATGCTTTATAGTTTCCTCCACTATAATGACTAGGAAGGATGACTTCTGTAAGAGGAAGTTGTTGATTCATCAAAATATCTTGTGCATGTTTAATAATTTCTATTGGGTCTTTTTCAAGAGTTGATGTAATACTATCTGTAAAACCATATTCTTTTGAAACATATTGAATGATTTTGTTATTTTTATCATAACTAACATCAAGTCTTAAAGTTGGTTCATCTTTATCATTACTGAAATTAAAATAATTTTCTTTTTTATCTTCATAAACATAACCATTTTTCATCAATTCATCTATAACTTCTTGAGGAAGGAGTTCTTTTAATTCTTTGATTGTTTCTGATTCACTTAAAGTACTAAAACGTAAGTATTTATGTTTTGATTGCTTTAATTCAGTATTGATTTCTGTACGTTTTGCTTTTCTTTTTTGAACAAACATTTGTCCTTTTTGATTAAAAGAAAGTTCTACTTCAAAAAGTTTACTTGCTTTTGATTTATAGTTCACTTCAATTCTAAAATTATCAGAAATATCTTTTATCTTAGAGTTAAAAAGATAATCTTCTGGTTTCCAAATAACTTTTAAGCCTTTTTTTGTATGATAATATTTTTTATAAAGATCATAAGAAATCGTAGTATCACTTTGATAGACTTTTCCACCTAGACGAATCTCCAAAGGATTTCCTCCTTGAACAATACGAATTGATTCAATTTCATCACTTTGTACATCTACTGTAAAATAACTTGTTGTAAGATATCCATCTAAATAATATTTTCCATCATAATTTTTTAAATCTAATTGCGATTGTTTAAAATCTGTTTTTTTAGAAAAATACTTTTCTTCATATTTCTTTTTCAATTGCACTTTATCCATTATATCGACCTGATCATGAATTAAATAATAATCCATCGGTGTTGCTTGAGTAGTAATAGAATTATAGGTTTGATTATAAGCAAGAATTTCAAATGTATCTTTTGTTTCTTTGTTTTGAATACCTAATACAAATAAAAGAACTACACAAGAAATAATCAAAATAGGTTTATAGTAATGATGTTTTTTTATAGGAATTTGTTGAATAAGATTTTCATCAACTTGAATTTCATCATAATAACTTTTAAATGATTTATTTTTCATCAGCCTCTATCTCCTTTCTTAATTGATTTCTTGCTCGGTTTAATAAAACACGAACATTATTTTCTTTGATATGTAATAATTCTGCCATTTCTTTTGTTGAATATCCTTCATAATAAAATAAATAAAGAACTACATTATACTTTTTAGAAAGCTTATTTAAATAAGGGGTCAAATCAATTTCTTGCTTTTCAAAAATATAAGTTTGTTCATCGATTTCATCTACTTTATTATGCCAAAAAGACTTCAAAGATGTTTTACTACAATTAAGTGTTACCCTTATAAACCAAGCTTTTTCATGTTCTAAAGATTCAAAAACTGGTTTTCTTTTCATATAACGATACATCACATTTTGGAAGATATCATCTGCTTGATCTTTTTGATGACATTGACTAAAAGCTAAACGATAAACCAGTTCTTTTTCTCGTTGAATCACTTCTTCCATACAAAAACCTCCTTTCATTAGTAATACTTTTTAAAGGTCAAATATGTTACAAAAATTATAACATTTTTATAAAAAAATACCTTGGCATTACCAAGGTAAGTGATCTATATTAAGTTTTTCATAATTTATATTTTGACTTTGATAATAATGAACTTGATGATTCTCATCATCAAGGATTTTAATGATATTATTTTTAAGTATGACAATCGTTACTTTTATATCACCTTTTTGACTCATAATATAAAATTCATATTGTTTTTCTTGATTATCTTGATTAATATAAGAAATTGTAGGATTATTTGAAAGTTCTGTTTTAATTGTTTTAATCTTTTTAAAATCATTAATATTTAAATAATCACAAAATTGAATAACTTTCTTTTGTGTCAAACCACCCGAATACATAACCACTAACGAAGCAGGTTCACGATAAGCTAAAGCCAATTGGTCACCTACATAATAATCACTGCATAATCTTTGAATGATATTATTATAATTATTTTCATATTTTTGCTGTTTTTGGACTTTATACATACCAATTAGTGTAATTGCAAAAATAAAACAAACAATACTGATGATAGAAATATATTTTCTTTTTTTCTTTCTTTTTTGAATAATATATTCATTGCTTTGAAGAAGTTCTTCATAGTCTAGTTTTAAAATAGATGTTATCTTAGCAAGTAAGGTAATATCAGGATAACCTCTTCCTGTTTCCCATTTACTAATTGTTTTGTTGCTGACATTTAGTAAATCAGCAAGTTGACTTTGAGTGTACCCTTTTTTAAGTCTTGCATTTTTTATTGTTCTAGCAAATCTATCATTATCCATAATACCACCTCCTACTTTAACTATACATGAACCTCATTGAAATAGAAAGAAAATGACTATCTACCAATTGTAGACATGTTTAGAAATGTTTCCAATTTGGAAACATTTTTAATTTTATAGATAAATGCTTCTATAATGCATGGTGAGGTGATTAAAATGAAAAAAAGAAGAATAAATAGTGAGATATTGTATTTAATTGCAATATTAGTTTTATCATTTTCAATAGACTTACTGACTATTGCAAACATGGGGTTATCTGCTATAAATGGACCCGCTTATATTTTAAGTGAAAAAATTTATTCACTTACTTATGGGCAAGCAGAATATATTGTTGAAGGGATTATTTTTATCATTTTTTGTATTTTAATGAAAAAATTTAAAATGGCATATTTGAGTTCTTTTATCACCGGTGTTTTATATGCAACAATGGCAGATATTTGGAAAATAATTATTCCTTTCTTTCAAAGACAAAATGAAATATGTTTTCAATTACGTATTGTTTATTTTTTTATCGGTTTTATACTTTCAGCAATGGCTGTCGCTATGTTTTATAAATCTTATTTATATCCTCAAATCTATGATTTTTTTGTTCAAGAAATATCAAAAAAATATCATATTACTTTAAAAATATTTAAAACTTGCTTTGATTGTACATTCCTTATTTTATCTTTTATCATGTCTTTATTCTTATTTCATGGAATTGTTGGTATTGGTATAGGAACTATTATTGTTGCTTTGTTTAATGGAACATTCATCAGTTTTTTCAAGAATTTTCTTGATAAACATTTTATATGTATTCCAAAATTCACCAAACTTGAAAAATATTTAAAGCTATAAAAAAGGCTATAATGAAAACCTAAAAGCTAGGTTTCTTTATAGTCTTTTTATTCAGCAATCATCCCTTTATAGTTCATACCATATAGTTTAGCAAAACGACTCATTGTATATTCACCAGCAGCTAATTGTTCCTTAGTAGGTGCATATCCTTGGAAAACAAAATACATATCTTTTCCTTGTAATAAACATTCATCTACATAACCATAAAAACGATCTAAAACATTACGAATAGCTCCTGACATACTATGCCAATAAAGTGGTGAACCAATAACAATTGTATCTGCTTGTTTCATTTGTTCAATAACTTTATCTAATTGATCATCTTCAAAGTTTTGACCATAACTGTAGATTTTATAATCAACTAGATTTAATGTTTTAAATTCTTGATCTTTTAAGAATTTTTTAGTAAGTCTTACAGTATTTCCATTTTTATTAGCACTTCCATTAATAAATAAAATACTCATTTTTATATCTCCCTATAACTTATATATAATTGTGTTTCATTTCTAATAATTTTATAGTGTTTAATAATATTAATTAATAAATTAATTTGATATTCTTCGATATCACCTATCAAATAAAGTTGTTCATTTGACAATAAGGGTTCAAAAGAATAATCATCAAGTTGTAATAGATTTATGATTTCATCTTTTTGCTTTCTTAGACAAACAATAATTGCTTTTTGCATTTTTTCACCAACTTTATTTATAAAATATATCTAATTTTTCAATTGCTTCTTTTACAACACTTTCTTTGTAATACGTTTGTATATGGGTTGCATCTTTAAGATAATAAAGTTCTTTTTCTTTTGTCGTAATCGCTAGTTCAAAAGCATGTTCACTCATATAATTTGTATCAGCATGATCTCCAACCATCATTAATAATGGTTGATCAAAAAGATACATAAATTGAACTGGATCATAGACCATCAAATCCATCAAGTTTCTTTGTAAAAAACATGAATGACTATTAGGATGAAAATGTGTTTCTACATAATATTCATAACTTTCACGATACATTTCAATTGGTAATTGATGCCCTACTTCTGGTTTCATCTCTGTCATATTCGCATTATAAATCAAAGTATCTTCATTTAATTCTTTTTCTCGAATAGAAGCAACCTCATGAAGTCTTTTTAACACGGTATCAACTTGACTGTTTTGAAAGCCTTCACGCCTAACCGCTCCCGTATTAAACATAGAGACAGTAGCTATTTTCTTTAAACGTTTATCCATTTGTCCACATGAAAGCAGATAGCCTCCACCACCGCAAATACCTAAACCATAGATACGTTGTGAATCAACACCAGGAAATGAGAAGATAGCATCAATCATCCCTCTAATATCTTCTATGCGATAATAAGGAATATCTTGTTGTCTTGGTGTCCCTTCAATTTCACCAAAAAAATAGGATCACTTACAATTGTTATATATCCTTTTTCTGCCAATCTTTGTGCATATAAGCCCGCAGTTTGTTCTTTGACTGCTCCATTAGGAACAGCGATAACAATAGCAGGATATCGTTTATCTTTACTATAGTTTTTTGGTGTATAGATATTAGAAGCAATTTTTATGCCATTTAATTGATAAGTAATTGGATGTATTTGAACTTCATTTTCTTTATTTTCAGTTATAGCATTTTCATAAACCAATCCAAAAGGATTAGAAGAAAAGGGAAAAGCTTCCCTTTTATCTAATTGAATCATTAATGACCTCCAAATACTTTAAATTCCATTGTATTTAATTTATCATCAATTGTTTTAACTTCTTCTTGACTTAATTCAACATTACCTGCTTCAAAGTTAGATTGAAGTCTATCAAGTTTTCTTGATCCTGGAATTGGAATAATGAAATCATATTTATTAATCATCCAAGCAAGTGACATTTGTGCATTTGTAGCATGATGTTTTTCACCAATTTTAGATACGACTTCTAATAATTCATTTGTCTTTTTAATTCCTTCTTCGCTATATTGTGGCATATCAGGTCTAAAGTCTTGTTCCCCACTACCGAAATCTTTTTTTGATTGATAAGCTCCTGTAAGTGCCCCATTAGCAAGAGGAGAGAAAGCAACATAAGTGATTCCTAATTCTTTACATACAGGCATTAAATTTTCATGCCATCTAGCCATCATTGAATATCTGTTTTCAATAACAGTTACAGGACATACAGCATGAGCACGTCTTAAGTATTCTTCATTTGTTTCAGAAATACCCCATGCTTTAATTTTTCCTTCTTCAATTAATTCTTTCATCACATCAGCAACAACTTCTGGTTCTACTTTAGGATCAATACGATGTTGATAATAAATGTCAACATAATCTGTTTGTAATTTCTTTAATGATCCTTCTAAGGATTTTCTAATTGTTTCTGGTGAACTATCAAATTCAAGGTGATCACCCATATGTTTAACACCAAATTTAGTACATAAGATAATATCTTTTCTAAATGGTTTAACAGCTTCACCAACAACTTCTTCGTTATAAGCTGTACTTCCATCAGGATTAATTCCTGTATAACATTCAGCTGTATCATAGAAATCATATCCCATTTCATGCGCTTTTCTTAAAATTTCTACAGCTTCATCTTTTGGTGTTGGTACACCACTAGCATGAGATAACCCCATACAGCCTAGCCCAATCGCATTTACATACATATCTGTCTTTCCAAGTCTTACTCTTTTCATCTTTCTACTTTCCTTCCTCATAATCACATGAAGCTGATACTTCAGCCCATTTATCTAATTCTGCAATTTTTGCTTCTAATGTTGATTTAACAGCTGTTACAGCAGCTTTACCTAATGTTAAGATTTCAGGTAAATCATCATTATGAACCACTTCTACAATCACTTTACCTGCTTTATCTGGATCTCCAGCTTGTTGATGTTTATTTTCAAAGTTACCAGGTCTTGATTTACCTACTGTTGCTTCATAATCACCAATTTGAGCTTTTGTTCCTTGTAAAGATTTCCCATCATAGAATCTTGTTCTAAAAGCACCTGGTTGAACAACCATCGCTTTAATTCCTAAAGGAGCAAGTTCTTTCATTAATCCATTTGTTAGTAATTCCAAAGCTGCTTTACTAGAAGCATAATATCCAGATCCTACAGCAGATCTTGTTGCTGCAATCGAAGTTACATTTAAAATATAACCTGATTTTTGTTCTCTCATTTTAGGAAGAACGGCTTTAATTAATTCAATTGGTCCAAATAAATTAGTTTGATATAAAGTTTGAACTGCTTCGATTTCTCCTTCTTCTACAGCACTACGATAACCATATCCTGCATTATTAACAAGAACATCAATTGTTCCAAATTTATCGTATGCTTCTTTAACTGCGTTTTTAATACTATCTTGACTACATACATCTAAAGAAACAGCTAAAGCCGTTTCTGGATAAGCTTCTACAATATCCATCACTTTATCTTTATTTCTTGCTGTAACAACAGCTTGATCCCCACTTTCTAATACTGCTTTCGCAATTCCTTTACCAATCCCACTTGAACATCCTGTAATTAACCATGTTTTCATTTTTTAGTTTCTCCTTTTTACATACATATTTTATTTTTTTATTACTTAAAAGTACAATACCAATAAAGAAATGTGCTATAATTTAAACGCATAGTAGGAGGTCATTATATGATAGAACTTAATCAACTTGAACAACTTATTTATATCGCTGAAAATAAAACAATTTCTAAAGCAGCCAAAGAATTATTAATTTCACAGCCTGCACTTTCACGCTCTATGCAAAGATTAGAAAGTGATTTAGGAGTAGAACTCTTTGATCATTATAAAAATAAAATTGTTCTTAATAAAAATGGTGAATTAGCTGTTAAGCATGCTCAAAAAATCATTAAAAGTATTCAAACAATGATAAATGATGTACAAGATTATGATCAATCATTTCATCGTATTTCTATTGCAACTTGTTCTCCTGCACCCATGTGGGATATTGAACCTTTAATTAAGGAACTTTATCCTCAAATAACAATTCAAACAGCTGTCATTAATCAAAAAGATTTAATTACAAAATTAAAAGAAAAAGAGTATCATCTTGTGATTACTCCTAAATATATTGATGATTCTCAATATGTTTGTATTCCTTATGTTGAAGAAGATCTTTTATTATCATTGCCATTAAATCATCCTCTTACCCATAAAAAAGAAATTAAGTTTCATGATTTAGATGGTCAAACAATGCTTCTTTACTCTAATATTGGTTTTTGGCATGATCTTCATATGGAAAAAACACCAAAAACTAAATATTTATTACAAGAAGAACGTCTTACTTTTAATGAAATTGTCAAAGCATCAACACTACCTTCTTATACTTCTAATCTTTCTATTAAAAGAGAGGGTAAGATGTCTGATCGCGTGATTCTTCCCATCAATGAAGAAGAAGCCCATGTCACTTATTATGTTGTGATGCTTAAAGAAAACAAGAAAAAATATAAAGATCTCATTGATAAGATTGATCATTATTATGATTATTAAAAAAGAGCAGTGTATTTTTATTTCTTACACTGTTCTTTGCTTTCTATAATAACATCTAACAAATCATTTATATGATTAATTTGTTCATTTGTAATTACTTTTGTTTCAATAGGTTTCAATAATTTACTTATATTTTTCAAATTATATCTAATTTGCGGCATAAGTAAAACTAAGTCATAATTACCTATTACTTTACTACAATCTTCTGTATGAAATGCTTCAACTTCTATGTTCAACTGCTTTTTTTCAATTTCTTCTTGCAAAACATGACAGATATTTTTTGCTGAAATTGAAAACGAACAAATTATCGCAACTCTATACATCTTTTTCTAAAATATATAATGCATCTCTATTAAAATATGTCATTTTAATAATGCTTGTCTTTCCATTAATTGTTTGAAGTGGTGAAACATATCTTCTTGTTAAATCAATTGCAATTGCTTTATAGTTTGATAAATCTAAATTTAATTCAATGTCAATATTGTGTGGAACATATAACACAATTTTATCATCTTTTCTAGCAATTCTAATTTCTGGATTTTCTTTTACAAGTAGTTCTTGTATAGCTTTTAACCCATATAAATCATAAGTTTCAAATATATATTTTATATAACCATAATCCCAAGCACCATCAAAGCATAAAGCTTGTTGCCAACATTTAGGAGTCGCAAATCCTTCTCCCAACGAAGCTTCAAATCCTTTATTTGTAGTATGCCAACTATAGATTCCTGCCGCTCCATAAGTAATTCCAGCACTGGCTCCAGAAAGTAAAGACATCCATGCAGCTCTAATGATATCTTCTTTACTCCATCTTCCATACATTTGTCTAGAATATCCCATATCTTCATAACATGGTTCACTATTTATTACTGGTTTACCTTTATATTTATCTGCCATTTCTTCTGCAAGTAAGTAAGGCATTCCTAAGTTTTGAGCATTATGACCACTTTGATAAAAACATAAATCCAAATATGAATAAAGATTATCTGGTATATATGTATATCTTCCTTTTATGTGTGTTGTATATAAACAATTAGGTGCTAATTCTTTTATTTGTTTAGCACATTTAACATAATATTCAATACATTGTTCTGTATTAAAATCAGTATCTCCACTAATAATATAAAGTGGTTCATACTTTGTAAATGTTTCATGAATAATATTTATATAATTGTCAATACAATCTATTGGCATAATACCTTTTGAATAAAATTGACTTGCCCATGTATCAGGAACAAAATTACACCACATTATAACAAGCGCTAATTCAAAGCCTTTTTCTTTAGCACGTGCGCACATTTTATCTGCATGCTCAAAATAAGATAAATTTAATTTTTTATAATTATATTTTCCATCAATAACTTCAAAAGGTTCATAACATAAATCTGTGGCGGATGCGTCCCATTGAGGAAGGATGTTGATTTGTAATGTGTTAAAACCTTGTGATTTACGATAATCTAAATAATAATCCCAATCATTATCTTTAATATTTGTAAATGCAGACCAGCATGTATCTGCTAGGTAAAAAAATGGTTTCCCATTTTTCATTAGAATATTGTTTTCTATTGTAAGTGACATAATTTTCCTCCTATTTATTTTTTGCTGTAAATGCTATTCTACGGTAGCTTCTAAACTTTGTTCTTGTTCATATCTTTGTTTATCAGAAACTTTAAAGAATGGATACCAAATTAAACATCCAATGAAAATACATACAACTTGTAAAATTGCAGCTTGCCAACCCCCAGCAAGTAATGGTTTTAAGATAATTGGCATACACCATGGTACTTGTACACCTGTAAATCTTGGTACTAAACCTATGTACATACTGAAATAAGCAACTAATGTTTGTACAATTGGTGTTAGAATAAATGGTATTGCCATTAATGGGTTCATAATTAAAGGATAACCAAATACAACTGGTTCATTAATTGTGAATAACCCAGGAATAATACCTAATTTCCCCATTGTCTTATTTTGTTTTGATTTAGCAAATAATAAGATAACGATACATAATGATAAAGTACCTCCTGCACCACCAATTCCACTAAAAGTATCATAGAATGTATTACATAAAATATTTGGTAAAGCTTTACCAGCAGCATATGCTTCTAAGTTAGCTGTTGCCATAGGTAAATATACAGCAGTAATTACACCACTAATAACATTTGATCCATGAATTCCAAAGAACCATAAAAGCATTTGTACTAAAATTAAAACCACTAAAGACCATACACTTCCACCTAAAGAATTTAAAGGTGTCACAATAACTGTATAAACTAACTGTGTAAATGAACCATAAGGAGTAAATGAGAATATTGTAGCCACAGCAATGAAAATTAATCCTACTAAGATTGCTGGAATTAATGCTGTAAATGTATTAGCAATCATTGGTGGTACACCATCTGGCATTTTAATTTTTAATTTATCAACATTCATAAATGCACAATAGATTCTTGTAGCTATCAATGCAGCAATCATTGCACCGAATAAACCTTTAGCACCCATAAATTCCATCATCAATCCACTATCTTTTGTTAGTGGTGTAGTAATAAAAAATGCAAAAACTGAAATTAATCCTGCTGGAATTTGATCACATTTAAAACTTCCAGCTAAACGATATCCAATTAAGAATGCTGCATAAATTGATAAACAGCTTGTTGTTACTGTTGATGCAGCTAAGAAATAAGTTTTAACTCCTATTTTTTCAATAAATTGTAAATAAGGATCAAATGGGAATACCCCTAAAAGACATCCAATTGAACCAATAATCAAGATAGGTAATGTCCCCATCAATCCTTTAGAAATAGCATCTAGATAAACATTTGATGCAACCTTAGATGATAGTTCCAAAGCTTTATTAACATATTTGTTATCCATTTTATTTTTCCTTCCATCTCATACATATTCTAGTAGTGTTGCAACTCTCTACAACCAAAAGTATAATGAAAGTGGTTTCATCGGTCAATACTCAAACTAAATTTTTATTTAAGTTTTAACTAAATATTTTACTTATTTATTTAGTACTATCACGTTCTATTATTTCAGTACTTACCATTATTTTTAATGTATTTTCATTTTCAGAAAATTTCTCTATCAATCTTTTTACTGCAACTTCCCCTAGATATCTTTTATTTACTCTGACAGTTGTTAATGATGGTGTTGAATAACTTGCAAATGAAATATCATCAAATCCTGTTATTGGGACATTGACATTAAGCTCTTGCATAGCTCTTATAGCCCCCAATGCAATATAATCATTAACTGCAGCGAAGGCATCTGGCATCTCATCTTCTCCATTTATAAGTTCTACTAAGTAGTCCTTAAAATCTCTATAACTATCATCTATCGTTGGTTGAACAAAGGCTTCTAATTCTGGAACTACATTTAATCCATTATCCATCATAGCTTGTAAATAACCCATTTTTCTTTCTTTAAAGTTATTTATTTGATTAATAGAATTAATCAATCCAATTCTTTTATACCCTTTTTTAACTAAATAATTTGTTATTTCATACATCCCATCTCTATTATTAATAGATAAAAAATCACATTTTTGATTTGTATAAGCATTATCGATAATAATATATGGTATTCTAAAATTTTCAAATCTTTCAACATCTTCTAACTGCATTTCTGTTCCTAAAAGAATTAATCCGTCACTTTTTGAAACATCATCAAGTTGTTGTATTTCTCCTATCTGATCACTATCTATATATATAATATTTAATCTATAATCTTGTTTCGTTGCCTCATTTTCTAAACCTCTAATCAATTCAGAAAAAAAAGGTGTGTCACCAACAACTCGCTCTTTTTTACTATAAATAACAAGTGTCAAAATACCTGTCCTTTTTCCAGTTTTAAAATATCCTAATTTTTCTGCCACTTCTATAATATGATCTCTTTTTTCTTTACTAATAGATCCTTTTCTATTATTAAGTGCATTGCTTACTGTTCCAGGAGAAACTCCTGCTTCTTTTGCAATTGCAGCTACTGTTACTTTTTTCAATATAATCACCTCTTCTTTGATTATATCACAATAAACAAATAACTAAATATTTATTATCTTTATTTACCTTTAAAATAAAAAAAGATATGATATTTTTAAGATTTCACTTTTTAAAAATTATCATATCCATTATTTCCTAATCTAAATCTTCTCCATTTGATTCTATTACTTTTTTATACCAATAGAATGAATCTTTTCTTCTTCTTGATAAATCTCCAGTACCATCATCGTATTTATCAACATGGACAAATCCATAACGTTTTGCTGTTTCTCCTGTAGAAGCTGAAACTAAATCAATGCATCCCCACATAGTATATCCCATTAAGTCAACACCATCTTCATTAACAGCTGCGTCCATAGCTTTAATATGATCTCTTAAGTAATTGATTCTATATGTGTCATGAATTGAAGCATCTTGTTCGATTTTATCAAAAGCACCTAAACCATTTTCTACAACAAATAAAGGCATTTGATAACGATCATAGAGTATATTTAATGCATTTCTAAGCCCTGTTGGGTCAATTTGCCATCCCCAATCAGATGCACTTAAATAAGGATTTTTTAAACCAAGTGATAAATTTCCACCACCTGCTCCTTCATAATCTTCTGGATTATAAGCAGCTACTTGTGACATATAGTAAGAGAATGATAAGAAATCAACAGTACCTTCTTTAATAATTTCTAAATCTCCATCTTCAATTGGAAGAGTAATTCCTTCTCTTTCAAATTCTTTTAAACGATAAGATGGATAATATCCTCGACATTGTACATCTGTATAGAAAATATTATTATGTGTATTTTTCCATGCAGCTAATGTATCTTCTGGATTACATGTCATTGGATAAGTTAATGTATAAGCAAGCATACATCCGATTTGAAAATCAGGATTGATCTGATGACCTAATTTAACAGCTTTAGCACTTGCGACAAATTGATAGTGTGCCATATTGATCATAGTTTGTTTATCTTTTGTAAGCACACCACCTTCCATCCATGGTGACATTTCTATACAGTTGATTTCATTAAATGTAAGCCAATATTTAACTTTATCTTTATATCTATTAAAAACAACTTCACAGTATCTTACATAACAATCAATTGTTCTTCTATCAGCCCATGAATTCCAAGCTTCAGTTAAAGCGAGTGGTGTTTCATAATGTGATAAAGTTACTAATGGTTCAATACCATATTTTAAACATTCATCAAAAACATTATCATAAAATTTTAATCCTTCTTCTAATGGTTGTTCACCTTCCATTCCCCCATTAGCAAAAATTCTAGACCAGGCAATAGATAATCTAAAACATTTAAATCCCATTTCTGCCATTAAAGCAATATCTTCTTTATAATGATGATAAAAATCAGTAGCTTCATGGTTAGGATATAAACAATCATCAAAACATTCAAAATGATCAACATCTTGATAATCAGCCCCAACAAACATAGGTGCTTTTACTTTTTCACCTGCTTTATTAACAAAAGTAATACAACGAGGTTCTGTATGTGTTCCATTAGTGATAACATCATCACTCGATTTACCACGTCCTCCTTCGTTCCATCCACCTTCATATTGGTTAGCAGCTGTTGCTCCACCCCATAAGAAATCTTTTGGTAAACTCATTAATATTTCCTCCTTTAGTTTGTATTTATACTATATCATACGATAAATAATTATTGTTGTATGTTCATTATTAGAAAATACTTTTACATATTTTCTAACATACTTTTTGTTCTTTGATAATCCTGTGAAGGTTTTGTATTATACTCTAATAAGTCGAATGATGATAAATATGACATTTCTTCTTCATTTAATTGAAAGTCAAATAAATTTAAATTATCTTTCATATATTGTTTTTCCATCGGACGTGTAATAACACTTATTCTATTTTGTACAAGATATTTCATCGCAATTTGTCTTGTTGTTTTATTATACTTTAATGCTATACTTTTTACTTTATCATCTTCATAAATAGGCAAAGTTTCTTCTTTACCAAAGACTTGATATCCTTGTAAGACTGTTCCTTTTTCATTCATAACTTCTAACATTTGTTTTCTTTGACATCTTAAAGTAACCTTTATTTGATTAACAACCGGAATAATTTTATTAAAATGAACTAAATCAAGATATTGACTCTCTTGATAATTAGATATACCAATATTTTTAATGAATCCTTCTTCATACATCTTTTCAAGTTCACGATAAGCATGATATGTATTTCCATAAGGCCAATGAATAAAAACAAGATCAAAATAATCTGTTTGTAGTTTTCTCATTGATTCTAATAAAGACTTTCTAACTTCTTCTCCTTCAAAGTTTGTAAACCATACTTTTGTCGTTAAAAAGATTTCATCTCTTGGAATTCCAGCTTTTCTTAAAGCACTGCCTACAATTTGTTCATTTCCATATATTTGAGCACAATCAAACAAACGATAACCTTCTTCATAAGCTTCTTTTAATATTTTTGTACACTCCTCTTCATCAAAAATATTCATTGTGCCAAAGCCTAATAATGGCATTTTTAAACCATTATTTAATGTAATATAATCCATATAATTCTCCTTTACATCTATTATTTTTTTACTACAATAGAATTGTAATACCCTCGTGTAACTCGAGGTCAAGGAGAAAACAATGTATACATTAAAACAAGCATGTCAAATATTAAATTTAACCGAACATACTATCCGCTATTATACAGATATCGGTATTGTAGAAGTAAAAAGAGATAAAAATAATCATCGTTTATTTGATGAGCAAGCACTCGATTGGCTTAAAGGAACTAAATATCTAAGAGAACTTGGAATGTCCATTCAAGATATCAAAACTTTCCATGAATTATGCATGCAAGAAGGTGATGAAGCGATTGCTCAAAGACTGGATATTCTTTTAAAACAAAAAGAAAATGCTGAAAAAGAATTAGAGGTTGCTAAAAAGCGTTTAGAATTTTTAAATCATAAAATAGAAAAAGAAAAAAAGATTCTTCATCATCTGCTTCCAGATGATAAGAATCCTAGTAAGAAGAAATATTCTAAGGAATAATGAATATTTCTTTTTTTATTACCAAGCCATTGCCATTTCTACAAAAGTTGGATCCTCAGGATTTCCAATTAGAGCTTGTTGATGGTCTAACACTTTTAAATCCTTCATTTCTTATCCATTAAGTTTAAAATCAAATAGACCAATATTTTCTTAAATTCTATCTTCATGAATAGATCTCGAAACATTTCATTTGCTTTACCTTGTCCTAAAGGAGCATAAGCCATATGCGCTACATCATATTTATCTTCCCATTGATGATGTTCATGTCCTTGCCAATATAAATGCGTTTCTATTTGATTGATGACTGGTTTTACTTTATTAAAAGAAATTAAATCAACTAATTGATCCGGTTCAAAATTAGAAACACCAATGGCTTTAATAAGACCTTCTTCATAAAGTTTTTCTAATTCTTTCCATGCTTGATAATAATTTCCAAATGGCCAATGTAATAAAACCATATCTCAATAATCTACTTGTAAGTTCTTTAAAGAATTTAAAACTGTTTCTCTGGTATTTTCATATGATTTAAAATTCACTTTTTGTAACAATAAACAATTCTTTTCTATCAACACCACTTAATTGAATTCCTTTTCCTACTTTTTTTCATTTCCATAAGCCTCTACTGTATCAATTAAACGATACCCTGTCTGAATTGCCGGTAGCGTCAAAAATCTATATTAAATGGCATAAATACACTACCTTCCAATTTATCTATATAAACAGTAAAATGATTACTAAGATATACTTTTGTGCGCTAACAACAAATTAACGAAAGGATATTTTATAATGCAAAGTATAACACATTTAATTGATTCTATTGTATCTTTTTCTAAACAAAATTTTAAATTCTCTCAATATTTCCAACCTTTAAACGTCTTAAACAAGATTCCTGACTCTATTTCTGATCGTTTGAACGATATTGATTTCATCTATCATCTTGATGCGCTACCTGTGGTAAGAATCTTTGAATAGATGTCTCTTTTCCAACAAATAACAATCCTGCAACATTAATCTTTAATCCTTCTTCTGTTTCTACCAGTAAAGATAAATCTTTTAAAAAAGATATATCATCTAAATCGACCAATGTCGACTGTAAGTCACGCGTTTTTAATTTTTCTTTCAACTTATATACTTCTAATAAATTAATATCACCCACACATGATTGGTTAATAACCCTTGAAGAATAATCATTTTCTTCATCAAATGTTTCTTCCATTCTATCAGGTGTATATGGCTTTGAATTTTTCCCAAGTCTTTTGTAATATTCGCCTGAAGATATTCCACATAAACGATTACTTTTATCAACAGTAATAACAATAACATCTTTTCCTTGCAGCTCAACAACCTTAGCCCTCGTAAAAAGATTAGGCATTGTACGATCATAAACACTCTCTATAATATTTTGTAGATCATAATTTGTACACCCTGTAATTTCTTTATTATCTTCTACTCCCAACAATAAATATCCCCCGCTAGAATTAGCAAGTGCAACAATTTCTTTTACATATAGCATTATCATTTGTTTAAAATTTGGAGTAGCTATCCATGATTTAAATTCTATTCATTTTCACCTTGGTCTATTAAATCTAAAAGCTTGAGTTCATCCATCTATTCACATTTCTTTCTTCATTCATTATACCAAATCTTATTTTAGCTCACACCTGTGAATTTTATTTTTTATCTTCATCTTTCAATAAAGAAACATTTGAAAAACGTTCTTGATCCATTTCATGAGAAATATCCTTTCTTAATTCAATATTTCTTTGATAATCATGTTTAAAAACACAAGCAAAAATTAAATCTAATAAATAATGAATCGAAATATTAGAAGAAAAAGTTGAGATTTTATTAGATAGCTTTTCTTTTGTAGAAATAGGTAACCATGTATCTGCCAACTTTGAAAAAGTATTATCACCAATACTTGTAAGGGCAATTAATGGATAACCTTTTTGTTTAATTCTTTTCATGGCATCTAATAATTCCAATGTTTCTCCTGAATAAGAGATAAATAATGAACAGGTATCTTTTGTTGTAAAAAAAGAATGATAATAGTAAGCATCTTCATCTTCTACGATATTAACTGTTTTTCCTATTGTACGCATTTTTAATTTAAAATCATAAGCCACACTGATCGGATGTGTAATTCCATAAACATTAATTGTTTGACATGAATTTAATAAAAGAATAGCTTTTTGAAAACGGTCATGGTCTAAAAGCTGATACGTATCTAAAATACTTTCTGTGAGTAAAGAAGACATATTTTTCGCAATCTTAAAAATTGAATCTCCTGGTTGAAAAGGATAATTCGCATCAACATGTGTTGTTTCTTTATTTAAATAACTAATTTCTTCAATCAATGCTTTTTTAAGTTCTTTCCATCCCTGATAACCACATTTTTGTGAAAGACGGACCGTTGTAGATAAAGATGTATAAGTTTCTTTAGCTATTTCTGAAATCGAAATATCTTGTATACGATGTTGATTATCGAGTAAATAATGAGCAACGGTTTGTTCATTTGGAGTTAAATGATCATAATATTCAAGTTTTTGAACGAGTAGCATATTTTTCCTCCTTTTATTAAATAATTGGAAATTTGCACTTCTATTTTACCTATTTTAGGAAAAAATTTCCAATTTTATCTTAAAATATATTATTTAATAGGAAATAATTATTAATTAATGCATATTATCTATTCATTTCTTTTATTTATGATTATGATAAGGGCGAAAAAAAGGAGGATGTATCAATGTTGAAGAAAGATTTTTTATGGGGTGGTGCCGTTGCCGCCCATCAATTAGAAGGTGGTTATTGTGATGGTAAAGGATTAAGTGTTGCTGATGTCATGACGGCTGGAGCTCATGGAGTAGCTCGAGAAATTACCGATGGATTAGTGGAAGGAAAATATTATCCTAATCTTGAAGCCATTGATTTTTATCATAGATATAAAGAAGATGTTAAATTATTTGCAGAAATGGGATTTAAGTGTTTTAGAACATCGATTGCGTGGACACGTATTTTTCCTAATGGTGATGAATTAGAACCAAATGAAAAAGGATTACAATTCTATGATGATTTATTTGATGAATTATTAAAATATGGAATTGAACCTGTCATTACGTTAAGTCATTTTGAAATGCCTTATCATTTAGCTAAAGAATATGGTGGTTGGTATAATAGAAAAATGATTGATTTCTTTGTAAAATTTGTCGAAGTATGTTTTAAAAGATATAAAAATAAAGTTAAATATTGGATGACATTTAATGAAATCAACAATCAAGCTAATTATCATAATGATATCTTTGGTTGGACAAATGCGGGTGTTCTTTATAGTCAATATGAAAATCCAGAACTTGCCATGTATCAAAGTGTGCATCATTTATTTGTTGCAAGCGCTAAGGCCGTTATCTTAGGACATCAAATCAATCCTGATTTTAAAATTGGATGTATGTTAGCAATGGAACCTATTTATCCATTTGATTGTAAGCCTGCAAACAACCAGCTTGCCCTAGAAGCTATGCATGATCGTTATTTCTTTAGTGATGTTTTATGTCGTGGACATTATCCAGCTTATGCTTTAAAGATGTTTGAAAGAAAAGGTTATTCTCTTGAAACGGAAGATGATGATCTTAATATTTTAAACCAAGGAAAAGTTGATTATTTTGGATTTAGTTATTACATGTCGACAACTGTAAACTATGAAAGTACGATTGATCTTACTTCAACTGTTGAAGCCGCAAATATCCATAGTGTTGATAATCCTTATTTAACTGCTACTAAATGGGGTTGGACAATTGATCCTGAAGGTCTACGTTATATTATGAACGCTGTCTATGAAAGATATGAAATTCCTTTATTCATTGTGGAAAATGGTTTTGGTGCAATTGATGAATTTGTTGATGGAACTGTGCACGATCAAGATCGTATTAATTATTTAAAGAAACATATTATTCAAATGAAAAAAGCAGTAGAAGAAGATGGTGTTGATTTGATGGGTTATACCCCATGGGGATGTATTGATCTTGTTTCATTTACAACAGGTGAAATGAAGAAAAGATATGGCTTTATTTATGTTGATAAAGATAATGAAGGAAATGGAACTTTAAAAAGATATAAAAAAGATTCATTTGAATGGTATAGACAAGTGATTGCCTCTAATGGAGAAAAACTTTAATGAAAAAATATGTTCTTTTTATCCTCACTTTAATGATGGTTTCAATTGGAGATTCATTGTGCTTTAAAGCAAGTATCGGTGTTTCTCCCTATGAAGCCTTAGCTTTAACTTTTAATTATATGTCACATATTAAAGTAGGAACACTCACTTTATTTGTGAATGCTTGCATGATTATTCTACAAATCATTCTATCTAAACAATTAAAAATAAAATATGTTTTACAATTTTTTATGAGTTTGCTTTTTGGAATGGTTGTTAATACAATTGTCTATCAAATTTTAGGAGGTATAACACTTCACTACTATCAATCATTTATGATGGAAATCATTGGTTTATGTTTTTCTGCCAGTGGTTGTGGTTTACTTGTCGCTTTAAATGTTTGCGTCTTCCCTTGTGAAGGCTTTGCCTTAACTTTTTCAGAAACATTTAAAGTTGATTTTCAAAAAACAAGACAAGCTATGGATATTATTCTTGTAATTTCATGTATGAGTTTATCACTTATTTTTAAATGTGGTTTTGCCTTAAGAGAAGGAACAATTATTGCAGCTTGTATCTTTTCACCAATTATGGGATTTGTCCAAAGAAATGCAACAAAAGGACTCAGCTTACAAAAAAGCTAAGTCCTTTTTATATGAAAACTATAAAAACTAATAAGAAGTCCAATATATGAAAATAAGGTTTCTAGTAAAAGTACTGTTTTAATACTCATTAAATCAATTAAAAATCCTCCGCGTAAATCAGAAAAGATTCCCGCTAAAGTCATAGACATTGTTACCAACGCTTGTCCTTTTAGTTGATCTTCCTTTGAAATATTTTCTCGAACATAATAGACGGATGCCAGTATAAATAAAGCATAAGCGACAATTTGAAAACATTGTCCTAGATAAATCATAGAAATTGTACTTGCGAAAAATGTGATAAGATGTTTAATAAAAAATAGGGTCATCGCTATTTTTATAAGGATATTAGTAGAAATCTTCTGATTGATTTTATTGTATAAAACATCATCGGTAGTTCTACTAAAGAAGCAATAAAGATTGCTTTCGACATTTCTAAATAACTTCCTTTTAGACTACTTATAATTTGATTTAAATTATTTGTTTTTTTTAAATATAATTTTCAAATACCTTATGATAAAATATTCCTAGGTGATCTATATGTTATTAAGAGAAAAAATGGAAACTGGACATTTTTCTAGTTCAGAGAAAGCAATTGTTGATTATATTTTAAAAGAAGGTACAAATATTCAAAATATGACTGTCAAAGAAATTGCAAAAGCAACCTATACTGTTCCTTCTACTTTAATTAGAGTTTCAAAGAAATTAAATTATAATGGTTGGAACGATTTAAAAGAAGATTTTACTAGAGAATGTGAACATTTAGAAAGTCATTTTTTAAATATAGATGCCAATCTGCCTTTTAAAAACAATGATACAATTATGTCTATTGCCGGAAAGATTGCGACCTTAAAGAAAGAATCTATAGAAGATACTCTTTCGTTAATTACCCATGACGATCTACAAAAAGCTATTCAAATCATCAAAAAGGCTTCTTGTATTCATCTTTTTGCAGTAAGCAATAATTTATTAATTACTCAAGAGTTTAAACATAATATGGCACGTATTAGAAAAGATGTGCGAATCCATGGATTGCAAAATGAAGTTATCTTTGATGCCACACTCGCAAATCCAGACTCATGTGCTTTAATTGTTTCTTATTCAGGAGAAACATATGTTCTAGATAACATAATAAAGGTTTTAAAAAATAAGAATATTCCTGTTATTGTGATTACAAGTATTGGAGATAATACGCTTTCTAGAAAAGCAGAGTGTGTTTTACGTATTTGTACAAGAGAAAAACTTTATTCTAAGATTGCTACTTTTTCTACTGATAGTGCTATTACTTATTTATTAGATGTTCTTTATTCTTGTATCTTTGCTTTAGATTATGATCGAAACTTAAATCTTAAAATTGAAACTTCTAAGTCAATTGAAACAGGCCGTTTTTCTACAGTAGATATTTTAAAAGAAGAAGAGTTTTAAAAAGAGCTTCAATTCGAAGCTCTTTTTAATCAAATAAACGATGTTCATTCCCACTTGGTATTTTATAAAGCATACATAATACTAAACCAACGATTGCACAAACAAAAAGGAAACCATAGAAAAATTGATATGAATATAAATCAATCAAATACCCTGCAATAGCTTGGAAAATAATCGAACTAAAACTTTTGAATGTTGAAACAATTGATAAAGCACTCATTTGGTGCGTTCCATCAATAATAGTTGCAATAACTTTCATATTAATCATAATAAATGCCATTGTTGTAACTGATTTTGTTAAAAAAGTCATAATGATTTGAATAACAACATTTGGTATATAAGCATATGTCATAAATTGAACAACAAGCAAAAGAAAAGAAATTATCAATAATTGTTTATTTCCTATTTTATTCATATAGAAACGAGATAATAAAATAACAGGTAATTCCATCATTGTTCCTGCAAAGATAACTGTTGTTGCCTTAGAAACAGTTAAACCATTATGTTGATACATTGCTGGTAAATAGATACTATTCACATTTGTCACTCCATAAAATACACAAACAACAATCAAATAATAAATAAGCTTCTTGTTGAACAAAACATCTTTCATGGATGTTTTTTCATTTGCTTGTTTTTCTATTGTTTTTACATCTTTTGTACCAAATACTCCTAAAACACATATAAGAATACTAACAACAAAGAATAAAACCATACTTATGTTTTGATACAGTTACCATTCTTTCAATAATTGGATTAATACCATTTAAAAGAGCTAAAACAACACTATAAACAATAGCAATCAAATAAATATTATGAACCAAAATAAAACTAAAACCAAAAATAGATGAAATAACTAATAAAATCATATTTACTTTCTTTTTATCATATCGATCACATAAATCACCAATAAATGGTTGGGTATCATAGATAAAATATAAGAACATGATACAACAAAACTTACTTCACTTGCTTTATCTTTATCCATTAAATATACTGAAATAAGTCCAGAAAAAACAAAGCCATAGATAAATAATAAAACATATACATCAAAAAATAACTACCTTCTTATTTTTTTATGATTGTCTCCTAAAAATCAAAATTATCTGGATCAGGTCCTGTTCTTTTATGTTGATTTAATTGATTAATTAATTCAACATCTTCATTTTCTAGTACAAAATTAAAGAGATCTATATTTTCTTTAATTCTATTTTCATGAACTGATTTAGGTAATATAACAATACCTTTTTGTAATAACCATCTTAAAATAATTTGTGCCGATGATTTTTGATATTTATTAGCAATTTCTTGAATTTTTGGATTATTTAAACAAGCTCCACTTCCTAGTGGTGACCATGCTTCAACACCAATTTTATTTTCTTTACAATATTGAATTGTTTCTTCATCAACCATTTGCGGATTAGTTTCTATTTGATTAATACTAGGAACAATGTGAACCTTTGATAATAGATTTTGAAGATGTGATTTTCTAAAGTTAGAAACTCCTATACTTCTAGTTAATCCTTCTTTTTGTAATTTTTCCATTTCTAAATATGCTTCTACATAACCTTCAGCTGGCCAATGAATCAAATAAAGATCAACATAATCTAATCCTAAGTTTTCCAAACTTTTCTTTAAAGCTTCTCTCGTGTTACCACTACGAACATCATCATTCCATAATTTTGTTGTAACAAAAATTTCATTTCTTGGTATACCACTTTCTTTGATTGCTTCACCAACAGCTTTTTCATTATGATAAACTGCAGCTGTATCGATATGGCGATAACCATTTTTTAATGCTGTCAAAACTGCATTTTTTGTACCTTCATGACTTTGCCACACACCTAACGCCACTACTGGCATTGTTAAACCATCATTTAATTTAATTCTTGTATTTTTATTCATAATCTTCATCTCCTAATTTCCATCCATAATCGTTGTGATATATCATTAATTTTGTCATTCCACCATCAACACAAATATTTTCACCTGTAATAAATCCAGCTTCTTCACTACATAAAAAAAGTACTAAATGAGCAATATCATCAACTTTACCCACTCTTTTTACAAGATGTTGATTAACATCACTTCCTTGATATTCTTTATTTTCTGTATCGATCCATCCAGGAGAAATACTATTAACTCTTGCCTTTTTAGAAAGCGAAACAGCCAAGGCATGAGTTAGTGCTGAAAGACCACCTTTAGCTGCACTATAGCTTTCACTTTGTGGTTGTGACATACGATCTCTCGTTGATGAGATATTAATGACACATGCATCTTCATTTAAATAATCTTTTAATAATTTTACTAACATAAAAGGACCTGTAACTCCTACTTGTAATGCTTCATTGAATTCTTCATAGCTACAACTATCAATTCCTTTAAATATAGGCTTAGAATTATTAATAATATAATCTACATGTCCATAGTCTTTGATAACCTTATTTGTAAAACATATTAGATCCTCTTTATTCCCTATACTCCCTACAAAATAGTCATTATCTAAAACATCAATTATACAAACATGCGCCCCTTGTTTTTCAAACGTCTCTTTAATACACCTTCCAATTCCTTTTACACCACCAGTTAATACAACAACTTTATTTTCAAATTTCATTTTCATTCCTTATTTATCAAAAACATTTGATACTTCTTTTAATAAAGAAATAATTTTAAGATGTTGTGGACAAACACCTTCACATTGACCGCATTTAAGACATTGATTCGCCTTTGCATGATCATCACTTGTATGATCTTGATACCATGTTTGATAACGTGAACTTTCACCATAAAGTATTTGACTGTTATAAGCTGTAAATAGATCTGGAATTTGTATATTTAAAGGACATCCTGGTGTACAATAACGACATCCTGTACATGGAATAGTTGGTTTAGATAAAACTGTTTTTGTTACTTGATCTACAAGTTTATATTCTTCATTATTTAAGGGCACAAAGTTTGACATTGTTGCTAAATTATCATTCATTTGTTCAAGCGTTGACATTCCTGATAAAATCGTCATTACACCTTCTTTAGATGCTATAAATCTTAAGGCCCATGAGGCAATTGATTTTGAAGAATCATAATTTTTATAGATTTGTTCAATATCCTCACTAAAACTTGCAAGTGTTCCACCTTTAATTGGTTCCATGACCACAACTGGTTTATGATGTTTTCTAGCAATCTCTAAATTTTTTTTAGATTGAATAACCCCATTATTCCAGTCTAAATAATTGAGTTGTAATTGAACAAAGTCTACTTCTGGATGTTCTGTTAGTACTTGATCTAAAAATTCAGGTGTATCATGAAAAGAAAAACCAATATTTTTAATTTTGCCTTGCTTTTTCATTTCTTTAATAAAATCAAAACAATGATATTTTTCATAGGTAAGATAGTGTTTCTTTTCTATACTGTGTAATAAATAAAAATCAAAATAATCAACACCACTTAACGACAATGATTCTTCAAAGATTCTTTGAACATCATTTTCATCTTTTAATTTCCATGCAGGTAGCTTATCAGCTATCGTATATGCTTCTCTTGGATAGCGTTCAACTAAAGCTTTTTTCATAGCTTTTTCACTACCAGCATAAGCATAAGCTGTATCAAAATAAGTAAAGCCTGATTTCATAAAAGCATCTACCATAGTATTTACTTTTTCTTGAATAATTGTTCCATTTTTATCTTTTGGTAATCTCATTAAACCAAAACCTAATTTTGAATTTGATAACATTTTTCTCTCCTCTTTCCTTAATCCACTTATAGTTTAAAAAAGAACTCTTTTCCTTACAATATTTCATCATTCAATTAAAATGCCATTTTAGAAAACACATCTTAAAATTATTATTTTTGTAAATAAAATTTACATTTCCTAATTATGATAATGATTATTTTATAAATACCTTTTTAAACTTCTTATGATATCTTTTCTTCAAAATAAAAAAAGATATCATAGGAGTGAGGTGAAAAGATGAAACATATTTATTTGGAAACATTATTTAATAAAAGAAAAAAGATTCAAGGATGGTATAATTCTTAAAAAAATAGATTAAAAAAAACAAAATGAAAAGGACACAAGGAGAAAGAATTATCTATCCAGTGGGAGAGGAATTCGATGTAAAGAAAGTAGTAAAAGATACAAGAAGTGAATATGAACGTATCAATATAACATTTATAAATCATCATTGTGAAAGATGCTCACTGAGAGGAAAATATACAAAATCAAAAATTGGAAGAGAAATAACACATATTTTCCAGATGGAAGAATATCAAAAAGAAGCAAGAAGAAATGTGAAAAGCGGTGAAGAATTAAAGCTGATGTTTCAAAGAAACAATGAAACAGAAGGAACATTTGGAGACTGGAAAAGCTAACCAAAAATATGACAGATTGTATCGTCGAGGAGAAAATGGTGTAAAATTGGAGATATATCTGGTGGCAATAGGTCATAATATAAGGAAATATCATAGCCAAAAGAAAATAAAATGAATTAAAAAAGCGGTAGTTCTTTTTAAGTACATCAAAAAAACAAGTTCACATTGAAAAAAGTGAATACGATGATTTTGATATTTCTTTAAGAAAATAAAAAGAAAGGCTGTAACCTTTCGAAAGTTGTTAAAAATCTACTTACTCGTTACAACACCCCTTTATTTTTTTATTACTCTTTTCGAGATACCAAAAATAAGAATAAGAATAATATATAAAATCCCAGTAATAATAAATTGACTATTTAACGAAGAGGTAAAATGATTTAAAAGCACACCATAATAAGGTGTAATAAAAGACCCTAAACTTTGTAATATTAAAAGTGCTGTTGTTCCAACACTACCATAGATTGCTACTTTTTCTTGTAAAAAGGGAACAAAAGCCATATAACCATAACCAAGCAAGAATGCTGATATATAAACAATCCATAAATTATGAATACATCCTGCTAAAATAAATGATACTGCACAAATAATATAGAATAAAATAAGGGAATGATCTTTTAATCTATTATAAATAGTGCCATACATAGCGCCTGCAAGAAGTGATCCAATAGAAATCAACATAATAACAGTAGAGCCATCTCTAACACTTCCATAATGATTAATTGTAATTAAAGAAGAGCCTTTAATTACAAAGAAAGTTGCAAAATTAACAGACATAAAAGACAAGATTGAATAAAAAATTATTCTTTTATAATTCACTTCTTGCTGAACTTCTTTTGAATTTTGGCTATCTTTTGCATTAGGAACATATTTTAAAACAAAAAAGAAAATCAAAAATGCAATAACATATACCAGAAAAGAAACATGCCACCCATAAGCAAGTAACATTCCTGCTACATAAGTCGTTAAAAAACTACCTAATCCTCCAATTGATCCTTGTAGTCCAATCATTTGACTTCTTTCTTTTCCATCAAATAAACTTACAATCATAATTAATAAATTAGAATTAATCATTCCTACCCCAAAACCAAAAATAGCTCTTGAAATAAGCATGATATATACTTCTTTAATAAGATAAGGAATAATTCCACCTATTCCACAAATAAGCAATCCTATTAAAAGTGATGTCTTATGATTCATTCTTTTTGCTAAAAAACCATTTAATAAAATAGCAAGCATTACAAATAACGAAGGAATTGTTGTCATTAGCTCAATCGTAGATAAAGCAACATTTTTAAAAGTATATGCTATAGCTGGAATATTTCCAGCTATAGCATTTTGACTTGCTGTTACTAAGCAACAACTCAATATAGCTATTTTTAATATCATTTTTTTATTCATATTTTCACCTCACTAGCATTATATCAAGAACCTAATGATTAAAATTAATCATTTAAATAGACTATTTTTAATATATAATAGATATGGTGATAAAAATGATAAATAAACTAATACAATTTGATTTAGATGAAAAACTCTTTAGAGAATATTACTATTTAGAAAAGACAGCTAAAAACATTCAAGACTTCAAACTAAAGTATCAAGATGATGCTTATAATTTAAATATTGTTCTAAATCCTGAAATTCTTCAAACCCATAGTTTAGAAGAAGATTATTTTGAAAAAAATCAAGATATAATTATTTTAAAACATCCCCGTTACATTCCTTTTTTTATTCATGATCATGATTATTTTGAAATCATATATATCCTAAAAGGAAATGCCATTCAAACGATAGAAGATAAAGTAGTTGAATTACAAGCTGGTCATCTTTTCTTACTAGCCCCTCAAATAAAACACGGTATTAAAGTTTTTAATGATGAAACAGTCCTATTAAATATTTTAATTAGAAAAAGTACATTTCTAGATACATTTTCTGATTACATGAAAGAACATGATATAACTTTTGATTTCTTTTTAAGTCATTACTATGCAAAAGATAAAATCAGTTATCTTCATTTTCATAGTAAGCAAGATATACAAATACAAAATATTATTTTACAAATGTACGAAGAAAATAACATGCAAGATTCTTATTCGAATACAATTTTATGCCATTTATTTTCTTTATTGCTTGCTTACATACAAAGAAAAACTCAAGAAAACACTGAAATCACAACAAATATCGAAAAGAATGAAAACTTAAAAATCATTCAATATATAAACGATCATTATAAAACAATTTCTTTAGAAAAAATAAGTCAACATTTTCATTATTCAATTCCTTATTGTTCTAAATGGATAAAAGAAAAGACTGGTTATTCTTATTATGAATTATTAACACACATTAAATTACAAAAAAGTAAACAATTATTACTTAATACAACTTTATCAATTTCTCAAATTTCTAAACAACTCAGTTACAAAAATCCCGAATCTTTTATTCGTACCTTTAAAAAATACGAAGCCATAACTCCTCAAGCATATAGAAAAAATGAACAATAAAACCTATTGTTCATTTTTTCAAACATCGAATATTAAGCTTTCCATAATCCATGTAGATTACAATATGCATAAACTTCTTCCACTGTTTCATTATCACAAAGTTTAAAATCAACCGCTGGTTTTTCACCAGGTTTTAAATATTTTCTTTGAATGCCTTGATCTGTTTTTAAAGAAATCCATTCAATCCAATGTTCTGCAAACATTGGATGTTCAACTTCTCCTACTTCAACATGTACAAGATCACCTTCTACTGTATAAACTGGTACATGTTTTTCAACAGCTCCATCTTCAATACCAGCTTGGAGTTCTTGCATCACTTCACCACAACATACAACTGGTACTCCTTTGTCTTCAACTTTTTCAATAATGTTTCCACAATGTTTACAAATATAAAATTTTTGTTCCATAGCCTTTTCCTTCTTTCGTTATCTAGTAATTATTCCTATTTATAATATACTCTATTATTCACTAAATAACAAGAAAAGTACATATTTTTACAAAAAAAAGTAGTTTGCACTACTTCATTTCCTGTTGAACATAAAATCTTGTATCTTCAATAACATCTTTTAAAGTAATGGAAGATAATTCATCTTCCATTGCTTTTTGTACTCTCATTAATTTATTATCTAAGATATTATGTATATTCTTTCCTACTGGACAATTATTATTGGGATTTTCATGAAAATGGAATAATTCACCATTTTCTACACATTCTACTGATTGATAAATATCAAATAACGTAATTTGATCTAATGGTTTAGCAATCGTAGTACCTCCTGTTCCTCTTTGAACATTTAATAAATGACTTTTCTTTAAAGAAGAAAGTATTTTTCTAATGATTACTGGATTGACATTAATACTTGTAGAAAGAAAATCACTTGTTATCTTTTGATCTTTTCCAAAGGTATCGATACACGCAAATATATGAACAGCTATTGTAAATCTACTTGAAATTTGCATAACATATTCCCCTTTCGTTTTTATCTTACAAAACACAAATTGTAATGTCAATCATTACATTTGAATCTTATTCATCAAAGTTTGTTTGATCACTTATATCTTTCCATTTTTTATTTCATTAATTTGATCAGATAAAATTTTTACTACTAAATTTGTTGTACCTTTACCTAAAAGAATCATTTTAGGATAATCTTCTTTTTCAATTATTGAAACAATGACTTGAGCTGCTTTATAAGGATCTCCTTTTTGACCAAATGGATCTTGAGCTAATCTTTGACGTGCTTCCTTAATTTTCGCATAATCATCTATACCTCTATCTTCACTAGGAATATGTGAAACCCTAAAATTTGTTCTAAAAGGGCCTGGTTCAACAATCATTACCTTTATTTCTAAAGGTTCTACTTCATCCCTTAAAGAAATACTCATCTTTTCTAATGCCGATTTGCTTGCTGAATAATAACCACTTCCACCATTACATGTCAATGCTCCTAATGATGAAATATTGATAATTGCGCTAGATTTTCGTTTTCTCATTTCTGATAAAACTTCTTTAATTAGACAAACTGGTCCTAAAAAATTAGTATTAAATAATTCTTTTACACCCTCCAATTCGCCCTCTTAATGATCTTTATCAGTTAATTAATCAAGAATTTTCTAATATTCATTATGAATCAAAAGTCTGTTCATCTGAAGAAGACTTAATAAAAGGATTATATAATGAGGCGTTTCAACTCATTATTCTCGATGAAAATGTTATTTGCCACTCATGGTGTAGTAAGTTTGAAGAGACTTCTTAATCACTCAATTTTAGAGAATGGGAGCTCCAAATTGATTAAAAAGTCTCTTGAGGCTTATTTTTTTACCTCAAAGGGCAAAATTGTACTTTTTTAAAAACATTTCAAAGCAATACGACTTTTTACCCTCTGCCACCTGTGTATAGTGTAAGAAACTTTTTTACCGACACGAAATCCAGGAAAATGAGAAAAGTTATGTTGCGATCCTGTAAAAAGGCGTCTGAGCAATGGGTTATGTGTAAGGAATTTTTTTCGGTTTCTTACACGAACCTTGGAAACAGAATAGCCTGCCCATAGGGATACCAGATTTTTTCTGGAAATACGTCCCGGAAACATCAGAACCCGGTACAGGAACGGATATGGGGTGAGAACAGGAGCCAAATTAGAGAAAGGGGGGGGCGTCAGAGGATGGCACAGACACAGGGATTCATGACAGCGTTGTATGAGCGTCTTAGTCGTGATGACGAATTAAACGGAGAGTCCCAATCAGAAAAAGCTTCTGGAGCAGTATGCAAAGGAACATGGCTTTACAAATCTGATTCATTTTACAGATGATGGAATTTGCGGCACAAGATTTGACCGCCCCGGCTTTCTTGCCATGATGAAAGAAGTGGAGTCCGGGAAAGTTGGGACGATCCTGATTAAAGATATGAGCCGAATGGGAAGGGATTATCTGAAGGTTGGGCAATATATGGAACTGCTTAGACAGAAGAATGTGCGTCTGATTGCAATGAATGAGAATGTAGATAGTTTTCGGAAGGATGATGATTTCACCCCATTCCGAAATATTATGAATGAATGGTATGCAAGGGATACCAGCAAGAAGATTAAATTAACCTTTAAGGCAAAGGGAAAATCCGGCAAGCATGTAGCCAGCACAACACCATACGGTTACTTAAAATATCCGGAGAACCCTGACCACTGGATTGTTGATGAAGAAGCAGCGAAGATTGTACAGCGAATTTTTCATATGACCATGGACGGGCGTGGACCGTACCAGATTGCAAGGATTCTGAAAGAGGAACAGGTGGAGATTCCGGCAGTGCATATGGCGAAAAAGGATGCAGGGTTATGGAAAGGCAGGGTGGATGAAATCAAAGATCCTTATGGATGGGGTTCCTCCACTGTTGCAGGGATTTTGAAGAAACGAGAGTACCTTGGTCATACGGTGAACTTTAAAACCAGAAAACATTTCAAGGATAAGAAAAGTCATTATGTCGGGGAAGATCAGTGAACAGTATTCGAGGACACACAGGAACCTATCATAGATCAGGAAACCTTTGATAACGTCCAGAGGATCAGAAGCAATGTAAGAAGATACCCAGATGGATGGAGAGAAGCATATCCTTTGACCGGACTGATGTATTGTGCGGATTGTGGAGCGAAAATGTATGTTCACCGGGTAAACAATGGAAAGAGAGTTCCACAGTATACCTGTTCAGCATACTCAAAGATTCCGGTTGGAACACTCTGCCCGACACAGCACAGGATCAACGCTGATGTGGTCATGGAGCTTATCAAGGAGCTTTTAAAAGCGATTGCAGAATATTCCCAGCTGAACCGGGAAGAGTTCATAGAGACGGTGAGAAAGGCACAGACCTCACAGCAGTCCAGTGAGATTACAAGGCTGAAAAGCAGGCTGTCAAAAGCACAGAAGCGTGTACAGGATCTGGAAAAACTGCTCTGCTGGATTTATGAAGATAACATTCTTGGCAAGTTGCCGGATGAACGTTATGCAGTTCTGGACGGGCAGTATTCTAAAGAGCAGAAAGAACTGTCAGCAGAGATTGCAGAGATGGAAGCAGAATTATCCGGTTATGAGGAAGAAAAGCAGTGGCTTAAAAAACAGAATTTCAAAAATACTGCTGAAGATGCATATACGGGATAAATACAAATCGGAATTTACTTCTACTTAGACCTACAAACTGTTGACAGTAAAACTCCTATATAGTATTATTTGATAAAATACTATAT
>ERZ773142.136-NODE-136-length-96422-cov-37.115_pt1 | contig 96422 bp, 82 predicted proteins | sample MGYA00580853_ERZ773142 | MGnify/ENA primary metagenome ERZ773142 (study PRJEB29015, sample SAMEA2737862) | human gut metagenome | biome: human gut; feature: human-associated habitat; material: faeces | place: China | collected 2012 ...
AAGCCTGTAAACGCTGAAAGTACTTGGAGGGAAGCCTCCTGGGAGGATAGGAACTTGCCAAGCTTTTATAAATGTTAATAATGCTTAGTGAAAATAGCTGTGGGGGTACACCTAGTTCCATTCCGAACCTAGAAGTTAAGCCCATAAACGCTGAAAGTACTTGGAGGGAAGCCTCCTGGGAGGATAGGAATTCGCTAAGCTTTTTTTATTTTTTGTGAAAAGGTTATTCTTTAAATAGATTAAAGAGTAATCTTTCTTTCATTTTTTGTAAAAATAATTAAATTTATTTTTCTTTTCAGCTGCATAATTTTTAGAAATAGTTAATTAAAAGTTTAAAAATACGTTTAAATTTAATTTCTTTTATGATATGATTATATATAGTAGTAAAAGAACAAATAAAAAACAAAAAGTTAATAGGAGGAACAAAAATGATATGTAGAGATAGTAAAGAATTAAAAAAATTAAAAGAATATATTTCTACTTTTGAAGATAAGAAAAGTGCTCTTATTATAGTTCTTCATAAAGCACAAGAAATATTTGGATATATTCCAGCAGAAATTCAAGAAGTAATTGCTGAGGAATTAGATATCCCAGTAGCTAAAGTTTATGGAGTAGTAAGTTTTTATAATTTCTTTTCAATGGAGCCTAAAGGAAAATATCAAATATCAGTGTGTACAGGAACAGCTTGCTATGTGAGAGGAGCAGGAAAAGTCTTAGAAGCATTGGAAAAAGAATTAGGTATAAGTGTTGGTGGAGTAACAAAAGATGGGTTATTTTCTTTAGATAGTTTAAGATGTGTTGGTGCTTGTGGATTAGCCCCAGTAGTATTAGTAGGAAAAGAAGTTCATGGAAAAGTAAAAGCAAGTGATGTACCTAAAATATTAGCAACTTATAGAGAAAGAGAAAACTTAGAAGAAAAATAGAAATTAAAGAAATAAATGTAATTTTCAGGAGGGACTATGGACTGCAAGAAAAAAATTTTAATATGTGGTGGAACAGGGTGCTTATCTTCTAAAAGTGAGGATATTAAACATAACTTAGAAAATTATATAGATAAATATGGTGTAAAAGATATAGAAGTAATTTTAACTGGTTGTTTTGGTTTTTGTGAAAAAGGACCAATAGTAAAAATAGTTCCAGAGAATACTTTTTATATTGAAGTAAAACCAGAAGATGCTGAAGAGATAATTAAAAAAGATATAATAGATGGGGAAAAGATAGAGAGATTATTATATAAAGATCCTAAATCAGAAGAGTTAATTTATGATTCTAAAGATATGGAATTTTATCAAAAACAAGAGAGAAGAGCATTAAAAAATTGTGGGTTAATTGATCCAGAAAATATACAAGATTTTTTATTGCATGATGGATATAGAGCAATAGAAAAGGTTCTTTTTAATATGAGTAATGCAGATGTAGTGAAAGAGATAAAAGAATCTGGACTTAGAGGAAGAGGTGGAGGAGGTTTCCCTACTGGAATAAAATGGGAGATAGCTTCTAAAAATAATAATGAACAAAAATATATAGTTTGTAATGCAGATGAAGGGGATCCAGGAGCTTTTATGGATAGATCTATATTAGAGGGAGATCCGCACTCTGTAATTGAAGGAATGATGATAGCAGGATATGCTATTGGAGCTAATAAGGGGTTAGTTTATATAAGAGCTGAATATCCATTGGCAATTCATAGATTAAGTGTAGCAATAGAATCAGCTAGAAAAGCTGGATATTTAGGAAAAAATATTTTAGAAACAGAGTTTGAATTTGATATAGAGTTAAAATTTGGAGCAGGAGCTTTTGTATGTGGAGAAGAAACTGCCTTAATTCACTCTATGGAAGGAAGAAGAGGAGAACCAACTTCTAAACCCCCATATCCAGCAGAAAAAGGTTTTTGGAAACAACCAACAATAGTAAATAATGTGGAAACTTTAGTAAATGTTCCTAGAATACTTCTTTATGGAAAAGATTGGTTTAGAGAAGTAGGGACAGAAACATCTCCAGGAACAAAAGTTTTTGCTTTAGCAGGAAAAATTAATAATGTTGGATTAGTTGAAGTACCTATGGGAATAACTCTTAGAGAGATAATTTTTGAAATAGGTGGAGGAATAAAAAATGGCAAAAAATTTAAAGCTGTTCAAACTGGAGGTCCTTCAGGTGGATGTTTAGGTGAAAAAGATTTAGATACCCCAATAGATTTTGATACTTTAAGTAAAAAAGGTTCTATTATGGGATCTGGTGGAATGGTAGTAATGGATGAAGATGATTGTATGGTTGCTATTGCTAAATTTTTCCTTGAATTTACATTAGATGAGTCTTGTGGAAAGTGTACTCCATGTAGAGTAGGAAATACAAGATTATATGAGATTTTAGATAGAATAACTAATGGAAAAGGAAAACCTGAAGATTTGAACTTATTAAAAGAATTATCTGAGGGAATAAAAGCTACTTCATTATGTGGACTTGGACAAACATCAGCTAATCCAGTACTTTCAACATTAAATCAATTCTATAATGAATATTTAGATCATGTTGTAAATAAAAAATGTACTGCTAAAGCTTGTCAAAAACTTATAACTTATAATATAACAGATAAATGTATTGGTTGTACAGCTTGTTCAAGATTGTGTCCAGTTAATGCAATCGAAGGTAGTTTAAAACATAAGCACACAATAAATAATGAAATTTGTATAAAATGTGGAGCTTGTTTTGAAAATTGTAAATTTAATGCTGTTGAAAAACTTTAATTTCTAATGGGGTGAATTATAGATGAGAATGATCAGATTAAAGATAGATGATAAAGTAGTGTTAGCACCAGAGGGAACAACTATATTAAATGCAGCTTTAAAAGCAGGAATACATATTCCACATTTATGTTATATGGAGATGCCTGAAATAGGGTATAAAAATGATTGTGCTTCTTGTAGAGTGTGTGTAGTTGAAGTAAAGGGAATGAATAGATTACTTCCTTCATGTACAACTCCAGTAGCAGAGGGAATGGAAGTTATTACAAACTCATTAAAAGTTATGCAAAAAAGAAGATTAGTAGTGGAACTTTTACTTTCAGATCACCCAAAAGATTGTTTAATCTGTGGGAAGAATGGAGAGTGTGAACTTCAAAAATTAGCTATATCTTTTGGACTTAGAGAGATGAGATTTGAGGGAAAAGAGGCAAAACATGACAAGCAATATTCAATATCTATAACTCGTGATATTACAAAATGTATTATGTGCAGAAGATGTGAGACTATGTGTGAAGAGATTCAATCTTGTGGGATACTTACAGGGATAGATAGAGGATTTAATGTAATTGTAAATACAGCATTTAATAGAAATCTAATAGATACTAATTGTACTTTCTGTGGGCAATGTGTAGCAGTTTGTCCAGTAGGGGCTCTATATGAAACTGACAATAGTTTTAAACTTTCACAAGATTTAATTGACCCTAATAAAAAAGTAATAGTTCAAGTAGCTCCAGCAGTTAGAGTGGCAATAGGGGAGTTATTTGGACAAAAACCAGGAACAGATTGTACTGGTAAATTGGTTACTGCTCTTAAAAAACTAGGTTTTGATGGAGTATTTGATACAAACTTTGCAGCAGATATAACAATAATGGAAGAAGCAACAGAATTAAAACATAGATTGGAAGAAAATAAAAAGCTACCATTATTTACATCATGTTGTCCATCTTGGGTTAGATTTGCAGAGTTAAATTATCCAGAGATATTAGAAAATATATCTTCTACAAAATCACCACAACAAATTTTTGGTTCTTTAGCTAAAAATGTTTGGGCAGAAAAAATGGGAATTGATAGAAAAAATTTAGTATGTGTTTCTATAATGCCATGTATCTCTAAAAAATATGAGGCATCAAGAGAGGAACTAGCAGTTGATGAAAATCTAGATGTAGATTACTCTTTAACAACTAGAGAGCTAGGAAGAATTTTTAAACAATACAATATTGATTTTAACTCTTTAGCAGATAGTGATTTTGATTCACCAATGGGAGATTCTACTGGAGCAGCTGATATTTTTGGAAGAACAGGTGGAGTTATGGAAGCTGCAGCTAGAACATTATATGAATGGGTTTCTAATGAGAAATTAGACAATTTAGATTTTATTCCATTGAGAGGATTTGAAGAGGTAAGAACTGCTGAAGTTAAAATAGGAGATAAGAGTTTAAGATTAGCAGTTGTGCACGGATTGGGAGCAGCTAGAAAGGTAGTTGAAAAGATATTAGCAGGAGAAGAGGAGTTTCATGCAATAGAAGTAATGGCATGTAAAGGTGGTTGTATTGGTGGAGGAGGACAACCTTATCATCACGGAAACTTTGATATTATAAAAACTAGAGCTGAAGCAATTCAAAATTTAGATTATCATAAGGAGATTAGAGCTTCTCATAAAAATCCATATGTAGTGGAACTTTATGAAAAAGAGTTAGGAGAACCTTATGGAGAAAAGGCACATAAAATTTTCCATACTCACTATGTAGATAGAAAAATTAAATAGTTTTTAGTTAAAAGAGCTAGTGAAATTAATTTTAACTAGCTCTTTTTGTATGAGAAATTATAATTTACCATAATCCTCTTCTGTATCAATATCAGAGAACTCTTTTTCAGAAGAGAAAGAGATTAATTTGATTAAAGGAGTACTTTTAATTATAGGTTTTCCTCCACTATCACCTTCTAATTTTAAAAATTCAGCTTTTTTTTCATCAGGAAAGAAAACAGGGGAAAATCTATTATTATTAACAATAGGAATAGTAATAAGATTAGTTTTAAAAAAATTATAGTATAAAGTTAAAATAGTTTTTTCAGTAAGTAGTGGTTGATCAGCAGTAAAAAAAGTAATACCTTTACCACTACTATTTTTTACTCCTAACTTTATACTCTCACTTTGTCCTAAATGAGCATTTAAATTATTTAAATATTTAAAACTATATTTTTTAGTTAATATATCTATCCACTCTTCTCTTCCACAAACTAAAACCTCATTAAAAGGGATAGAAGAAAGTTTTTTCAAACAATTTTCTAAAAGGGAAATATTATTATATTCTAATTTTAACTTATTAAAACCCATTCTTTTTGAAAAACCTGATGCCATAACCACAGCATCAACTTTTTGGTAGGGATAAAACTCAATATTTTTTATACTTCCTAAAATAACATTAGGAAAATCTTTCTCTTTTAAAATTTTATTAATTGTTTTAAGAGAATTATTTAATTTGTCTAACTGTTTTTCTCCATCTATTCCATTAAAAAAAATAAATTTTTCAGCATAAGAGGGAGTATCTTTAAAATAATCAGCTGATAAAATATACCTACTTAGAAAATCAGCATCAATTTTTTTATTAATAAAATCTAATAAATTTTCTGGTACAAGATTAAATCTATGTATATTGTTTTCATTAAAATCTTGATTAAAAATTTCGCAATTAATTACCCCTATAACCTTAGTAACAAAGTTAGGGATACAAGGTTCAGTATCGTTCCAAAACTTTAATAATTTTTCTTTAGCTCCATCAGCTTCAATAAGAATATAATCAAAATTATCTTTTAATTTTTCAATCTCCCCATAAGTGAGAGAGGTTATCTTTCCATTTATTTCTGATTTAGCAATGATAGAAATATTTTTTTCCTTTCCTAAATAATTTTTATCTCCTATTTTTAAAGTTTCATAATTTTCAGAAGAGGGTTTATACATTTTAGTAGTTGTTGTAATTAAAACTTTTCCAAATTGAGCTAATTTTTTAGCAAGAAAAAAGATAAGAGATGTTTTTCCGCCAGCTCCAGTGATTGCAACAATATCTTTTTTATCTATATTGAAGTTTCTATAACTCATATCTACCTCCGAATTTAAAAATATATATAACATTTTATATGAAATATTTTTTTCGGTCCATATTTTTTTAAAAAATTGTTGACAGATGAGAAAAAAAGTTATAATATACACCTAACAAATAAATTAACCATCAAGAGAGACTGAGGGACTGGCCCTATGATGTTTCAGCAACCTGCCTATTTAGGGTGTGGTGCTAATTCCAGACAGATGGATAGACTAAGGATTTAGTGTATATTCTCTCTATTACTTGATGGTGATAGAGAGTTTTTTTTATAATTTTTTTAGGGGGATAGAAAATGATTAAGATAGAGAAAGTTAATAAGATATATCCTAATGGGTTTCATGCAGTAAAAGATGTAAGTCTAGAGATAAAAAAAGGGGATATATTTGGAATAATCGGTTTGAGTGGTGCTGGAAAATCATCACTAATAAGATTATTGAATAGATTGGAAGAGCCAACAAGTGGAAAAATAATAATTGATGGTGTAGATATGACATCACTATCAAAAGATCAACTTTTAGAGAAGAGAAAAAAGATAGGAATGATCTTTCAACACTTTAACCTTTTATCATCAAGAACAGTTGGAGAGAATGTAGCTTTTGCTTTAGAGATAGCAGGTTGGGAAAAATCAAAGATAAAAGATAGAGTAAAAGAGTTATTAGAAGTAGTAGAACTTTCTAGTAAGATTGATTCTTATCCTAGTCAACTAAGTGGAGGACAAAAGCAAAGAGTTGCAATAGCAAGAGCATTAGCAAACAATCCAGATATACTGTTATCAGATGAGGCAACTTCAGCTCTAGATCCTAAAACAACAAATTCAATATTGGAGTTATTAAAAAATATTCAACAAAAATTTGGGCTTACTGTTGTAATGATAACTCATCAGATGGAGGTTATTAGAGATATTTGTAATAGAGTTGCAGTAATGGCAGATGGAAAAATTGTTGAAACTGGAGGGGTACATCATATATTCTCAGCTCCTCAAAGCGAAGTTACAAAAGAGTTAATCTCTTACTTACCTAGTACAGAGGAAAAGGGAGTAGAGATAATGAAAACAAAAGGAAAGATGATTATAAAATTAAAATTCCTTGGAACAATAGCAGAAGATCCTATAATTTCACAAGCTGTAAGAAATTTCAATATAGATTTTAGTATTTTAGGAGGATCAATAGATCATCTTTCAACTATGAAGGTAGGACATCTTTTCATAGAACTTTCTGGAGAGATGAAACAACAACAAGAGGCGATAGAGTGGTTTAATGAGTCAGGAGTAATAGTAGAGGTGATTTATAATGGTATTTAGTATGATATTAGATTCAACACTTGAAACTTTATACATGGTATTTTTCTCAACAATTTTTTCATTGTTAATAGGGTTTCCAATAGGAGTTCTATTAGTAGTAACAAAAGAGGGAAATATCATGGAGAGGCCAAAATTAAACAAGGTTTTGGAAATAGTAATAAATACTTTAAGATCATTTCCTTTCATTATATTAATGATATGTTTATTCCCACTTTCAAGAATAATAGTAGGAACAACAATAGGAAGTACAGCAGCAATAGTTCCTCTTTCAATATCAGCAGCACCATTTGTAGCTAGAATGATAGAGGGAGCTTTAAATGAAGTTGACAAGGGATTAATAGAAGCAAGTTCAAGTATGGGAGCAAGTAATAGTACAATAATTTGGAAGGTTATGATTCCAGAGACAATGCCACATATTATTCATGGAATAACAGTTACAGTAATCAGCCTTATAGGTTTCTCAGCAATGGCAGGAACAATAGGAGCAGGGGGACTTGGAGACTTAGCAATAAGATTTGGATATCAAAGATTTAAAACAGATATAATGATCTATTCAGTAATAGTGATAATATTTTTAGTTCAAGTATTACAATCATTAGGAAACTATTTAGTAGAGAGAATTAAAAAGAAAAGATAATTAAGTTTTACAAATATAAAAAATTTACAGGGAGAGGGTAATTATGAAAAAATCTTTTAAAACTTTATTAGCAGCAGCATTTATCTTAGTTGGAGCAACAGCATTAGCAGGGGAATTAAAAGTTGGAGCAACTCCAGTACCTCATGCAGAACTTCTTAATTTAGTAAAAGAAGATCTAAAAACTGAGGGAGTAGATTTAAAAGTAGTTGAGTTCACTGATTATGTAACTCCTAACTTAGCATTGGCAGAGGGAGAATTAGATGCAAACTTCTTCCAACACTTTCCATATCTTGAAAAGTTCTCAAATGAAAGAGGATTAAATTTAGTATCAGCAGGGAAAGTTCATGTAGAGCCACTAGGAGTATTTTCACAAAAAATAAAAGATATTAAAGATCTATCAAATAAAGCAACTATTGCTATTCCAAGTGACCCATCAAATGGAGGAAGAGCATTAATTTTACTTCACAACAATGGAATTATTAAATTAAATGATCCTACAAATCTATATGTAACAGAGTTTGATATTGTAGAAAATCCTAAAAAATTAAAATTTAAACCTATTGAAGCAGCACAATTACCAAGAGTTTTACCAGATGTAGAAGCAGCAGTTATCAATGGAAATTATGCTTTAGAAGCTGGATTCTCACCAGTTGAAGATTCACTATTATTAGAAGGGGCAGAATCTCCATATGCTAATATTATAGCTGTAAAATCAGGTGATGAAAGCAAAGAAGATATTCAAAAACTTTTAAAAGCACTTCAAAGTAAAAAAGTAAGTGACTATATTGGAGCAAACTACAAAGGTGGAGTAGTTCCAGCATTCTAAGAAAGACACATTTTGAGATATACATAAAAAGGAGTTGTTAGTTATGAAAAAAATACTATTATTATTTATACTTTTATCAACAATATGCTTTGGAAAAACATTAAAAATAGGGACTACATCATATCCTGGAGCTGAGATAATGAACTTAATTAAAGATGATTTAAAAGCTAAGGGGATAGAGTTAGAAATAGTGGAGATGAATGACTATGTAACTCCAAATCTTGCATTGGCAGATGGGGATATAGATGTAAACTCATTTCAACATCTTCCATATTTAGAGCAATTTAACAAAGATAAAGGGCTTAATCTAGTTTCAGCAGGGGCAACTTATATCTGTCCTCTAGGGCTTTACTCAAAAAAATATAAGAGTTTAGAGGAGTTACCAGAAAAAGCTGTAATTGCTATACCTAATGACCCAACTAATAGTGGAAGAGCTTTATTACTATTCCATAAAGCTGGATTAATAGAACTAAAAGATCCAACAGATTTACGTGCTACAACATTTGATATAGTAAAAAATCCTAAAAACTTTAAATTTAAAGAGTTAGAAGCAGCACAATTACCAAGAATTTTACCAGATGTAGATGCAGCAGTTATCAATGGTGGATATGCAGTAAATGCAGGATTTTTTCCAACAGAAGACAGTATAGTTCTTGAAGATAAAGACTCTCCATATATCAATATATTTGCTGTAAGATCAGGAGATGAAAATAGAGAGGATATAAAAGCTTTAGTTGAAGCTTTCCAAACTGATAAAGTTAGAGATTATATTTTAAAAACTTTTAAAGGTGGATTTATTCCAGTATTTTAATAGATTGTACACTACACTTGAAACCTTAAAATTAGGTGGAGAGTGTAGTTTTTATTTTAATTAATAGGGAAATAGGTTATCCTATTCAACCTATTAATTGAAAAATAGAGAGTTAAAAAGGAAAGATATATATATATTTGATACAAAAGCAAAAAAATATAATGGCATTGAAGTTGCTACATTAATAAATAAAAATATAATTAGGAGGGATAGAATGAAATACAATTTTAATGAAAAAATAGATAGAAGCGAAAATCATGCTGCTAAGTGGGCAGAGATGAAGATGAAATTTGGAAGAGAAGACCTAACTCCAATGTGGGTAGCAGATATGGATATAAAAGCGGCTCCAGAAATTGTAGAAGCTATGGCTGAAAAAGTTAAACAAGAGATTTTTGGATATGTATATAGACCAGACTCATACTATGAAAGTGCAGCAAATTGGGTGGCAAAAAGATTTGGATATGAGATTTCACCTAAAACATTAATACACAGTCCAGGTGTTGTTCCTAGTATGTCTATACTTGTAAATATATTGACTAAAACTACAGATAAAATTCTTATTCAATCACCTGTATATCCACCATTTGCAGCATCAGTAAAGGACAATGGAAGACAACTAATAGAAAATCATCTAGTAAAAGATGAAAATGGATATTATACTATAAACTTTGAAGATTTAGAAAATAAACTATCACAAGAGGATGTAACACTATTTATCTTATGTAACCCTCATAACCCAGTAGGAAGAGTTTGGAAAAAAGATGAACTTGAAAAGATGGGAAATCTATGTAAAAAATATAATGTAAGAATTTTAGCAGATGAAATTTGGAGAGATCTAATAATGCCAGAGCATAAACACATTCCAATGGGATCTATAAGTAAAGAGATAGAGGATATAACTATAACTCTATTTTCACCAACAAAATCATTTAACTTAGCAGGACTTCAAGCATCTTTTGCTACTTTTCCAAGAGCGGAGGAGAGAAAAGAATTTGATGATATTTTAGGAAGAATGGATGTAAAGAGAAACAATCCATTTAGTTTAGTTGCTTTTGAAGCTGCTTATAATAAGTGTGAAGATTGGTTAGAAGAGTTAATTGCACATTTAGATGGAAATATGCAATATGTTGTTGATTTTATAAATGAAAGAATTCCAGAGATAAAAACTGTAAAACCTGAGGGGACATATTTAATGTGGTTAGACTTTAATGGTATTGGTATTCCTCAAGATAAGATTCAAGAGTTTTTAATCAATGAAGCAAAGGTTGCTATGAATGATGGTGGAACTTTTGGAGAAAATGGAAAAGGTTTTGCAAGAATGAATGTTGCTTGTCCTAGATATATGGTAGAAGAGGCAATGGAAAAAATAGAAAAAGCAGTAAAAAATATAAAATAGATTAAAGAAATCGATACACCTAAAGCCTTAAAAAAATTAAGGTGGAGGGTGTATTTTTTTATGGTGAACTATATGGTATACTTAAAATAATTAAAGCGGTAAACATAATATTAAAAATTTAAGGGTGGATATTATGAAGAAAAAAGTTGCAATAATAACAAATGCTAAAGAGATAAGAAGCTCAATGAAAGAGCAAGTAGAATTTATTTTTGAAGAGTTGATAGAAACAGAAATATATAGTATAGAGGATAAAAGTATAAAAAAATTGAATAGAGCAGATCTATATCTAATTTCAAGTAGTGCCTATGAGTTTTTAGATAGTGATTTCTTAAAAAAAGATAATATTGTAATAGCAGATCTGACTTTAACTAAGGAGAAATTAAGATTTTTAAAAAGTTTTCCTAAGGGAACAAAGGCAATATTTTTTAATGTTAGCTTTAAAATGTGTATAGAGGCAATATCTATGATGTATCATTTGGGAGTTAATAATATAGAATTTATTCCTGCCTATCCTAAAATGAAAAAATTTCCAGATGAAAATACAATTATCACTCCAGCAGAAACTCAACTTCTTCCTAAAGAAGTAGAGGGAAGAGAGATAATAGATATAGGACATAGAATAATAGATGCTAATACAATTATAGAGATAGCTTTAAAATTGGAGTTTGAACATATATTATACTATAAAAAGATTAGAGAGTATCTAGATACAGTAGCAACAAATGATTATAGTTTAAGCAAGATATTGGAAAAGGCAACACAGGCAGAGAGTCAATTTTCTCTTTTGATGAAAACAACAAAGATAGCTATATTAGGTGTTGATAAAGATAACTTCCTATGTTCTTGTAATGAGAGAGCAGAGAAAATTTTAAATAAGAGAAGTGGAACTTTATTGGGGAATAATGCAGAGGAACTGTTGCCATATATACCTTTTAAAGAGGCAAAAGAGAGTAGAGAGGAGATAAAAACTAAACTTATAAAAATAGGAGATGAATATATTAACATCTCGATTATTCCAATAATAAAAGCTGAATACTATATGGGAGCTTTTGCTATATTTCAAAAGTTTGAAGAGGAAGAGAAGAAACAGAATGAGTTAAGAAGGCAATTGCTAAATAAGGGGCATAAGGCAAAATATACCTTTGATGATATAGTTGGAGAGAGTCGACCTATGTTAAAATTAAAGGCTTTAGCTAAAAAAATGGCTAAAATAGATTCAGATATTTTAATTACAGGAGAGAGTGGAACAGGAAAAGAGTTATTTGCTCATGCTATTCACAATTATTCTAATAGAAGAGAGTTTCCATTTATAGCAGTAAACTGTGCAGCTATTCCAGAAACATTATTGGAAAGTGAACTTTTTGGATATGAAGAGGGAGCTTTTACAGGGGCAAAAAAAGGTGGAAAAATAGGTTTCTTTGAATTTGCCCATAAAGGAACACTTTTTTTAGATGAATTAGAAGGAATGAGTCCAGCTCTTCAGGTAAAATTACTACGTGTAATACAGGAAAAAGAAATAATGAGAATAGGTGGAGACAAGGTTATCAATGTTGATGTAAGAATAATTACAACTACAAATGAAGAGTTGAGAAAATTAGTAAAAGAGGGAAAATTTAGAAAAGATCTATATTATAGAATGTGTTCATTTCCTTTGATAGTTCCACCATTGAGAGAGAGAAAAGATGATCTATATCTTTTAATAGAAAAATTTATGAGAAATAGTGGAGGAGAGTTTAGATTTTCCTTTAAAGCTAAAAAAGCACTTGAGCTATATAATTGGGAAGGAAATATAAGGGAATTAAAAAATTATATAGAGTTTTTTAGTTTTACTGGGGATAAAATAATAGAGTTTGAAGAGATGCCTTTTGCTATAAAAGAGTACTATGAAAGTGCGGCAGATAAAATAGAGATAAAAAAGAGAGAGGAAAAAGAAAATTATTATGAGGAAATTTTTGGAAAAGGGTATGAGGAGAGTCTGTTTATTTTAGAAAAGATAGATGAGTGTTGTAATCGAGGAAAAAGTAGTGGTAGGCAAAGTCTTGTGGAAATATGTAAAAAAGAGGGAATGGTATTAACTGAGCAAGAGATAAGGGGAATACTAAAAAAACTTGAAGAGTTAGGATTAATAGATGTTTTTAAAGGACGTAAAGGAAATAAAATTTCAACTGAAGGGGAGAAGTTGTTGAGTAAATTAAAAAGTTCTATGGATAAAATATAAAAATGGAGGGAGATTATGAATATTTTAACTAAGATAATAAAAGAGGATATGAAACCAGCATTGGGAGTAACAGAGCCAGGAGCGATAGCCTTTTCAGTGGCAAAGGCAAAGAGTTATATTGCTGGAGAAATTAAAAGTGTAGAAGTAAGGTTAAATTCAGGGATATATAAAAATGCCTTTACCTGTGGGATTCCTAATTCTAATGAAGTGGGAAATACTTTCGCAGCTGCATTAGGTGTGGTAGCAGGAAAAGCAGAGAAAGGGCTAGAATCTCTTGAAGATGTAACAGCTGAAGATAATGTAAAAGCTCAAAAATTAATTGACGATGGAAAGATAAAGGTAGAGTTGAGCAAAATAACTTCAGATATTATAATTGAATCTGAAGTAAAAACAGAGAGAGAAAGTTGCCTTGTAAGAATAGAGGGAACACATATAAATATAGTAAAAATAGTTTTAAATGGAGAGACTATTTTTGAAAAAGAGATTGAAAGTAAAAAGGAAGATTCTCAAGAAGTAGAGTTACATAAATTTGGTGTAAAAGAGGTTTTAGATTATATTAATAGTGTGGATATTTCTGAAATTGATTTTGTAATGTCAGCTCATAAGATGAATATGGAGCTATTTCAAGAGGGGCTAAAAAATGAAAGGACTACCTTTGTAAAACAACTTTTAAAAATGAATGGAGATAAGATATATTCAGATAGCTCTTTAAATACAGCTCAACTTTTATGTAATGGAGCTATTGAGGCAAGAGTTTTGGGACTTAATAAGCCAGCTATGAGTATTACTGGTTCAGGGGCTCATGGAATTATTACAACACTACCTCTATTTGCTGAAACTAAGGTTAAAGGGTTAAGTGATGAAAAATTAATAAGAGCTACTATGTTAAGTTATCTTATCTGTACATATATTAAAGAGTACTCAGGAAGGTTATCAGCATTTTGTGGATGTGGAATAGCTGGAGGAACAGGAGTAGCTTGTGGGTTAGGGTATTTAAGAGGAGCAACTTTAGAAGAGATAACAAATATAATAAATAATATGGCTTCAGGAATCACAGGAATGATATGTGATGGAGGAAATCAAGGGTGTACAATGAAAGGAATTGTTGCAGTAGATGCAGCATATAGAACAGTAGAGATGGCTATGAATAATACATATATTTTCAATGTTCACGGAATAAATGGAGTTACTCCAGAAAGAACAATGATGAATATGGGAAGAATAGCCTCTCCAGGAATGATAGAAACTGAAAAAGTAATAGTAGATATATTTAAAGAGAAGTAAATTAGGAGGAAAAATGAAAAGAGTAATTCATACAGAAAAAGCACCAGCTGCATTAGGACCTTATTCGTAAGGGATAGAAGTTAACGGAACACTATATGTATCAGGACAAATTCCTTTTGTACCTGAAACAATGACTTTAGTATCTGATGATGTAAAAGCTCAAACAAGACAATCATTAAAAAATATAAAAGCGATAGTTGAGGCAGCAGGATATACAATGAAAGATGTAGTAAAAACAGAAGTTTTCATTAAAAATATGTATGACTTTGTAGCAATCAATGAGGTATATGCAGAGTATCTAGGAGATGTAAAACCAGCTAGAGCTTGTGTAGAAGTTGCAAGACTTCCAAAAGATGTAAAAGTTGAGATTGAGGTAATTGCCGTAAAATAATAAAATCCACCCAAAATAGGAGTGTTACAGTTGTGTAGCACTCCTATTTTCTTATCTCATTAAAATATGCAAAGAACTCTCTTAAACTACAATTAAAAAATAAAATTAAAGGCGAATCAGCATAGATAGACTCAACAGGAATATCAAGTTTTTTAGCTATAAATTTAGCTCTATATAGATGAAAAGAGCTAGAGATAACCCCAATATTTTTAACCTCTAAACTGTCTAAAATCTCCTTAGAAAACTTGAAATTTTCGTAGGTAGAAGTAGCATTGCTTTCTAAAATAAGATTCTTTTCTGGAATCCCCTTTTCAATTAGATAATTTGCCATACCTTGAGCTTCTGGTAGATTTTCATCATCTCCCTTTCCACCAGATAGAATAAAAATTGTATCTGGAAATTTTTCATAGTATTCATAAGCTCTAATCAATCTAAGCTCTAAAGTTTTAGAAGGGATATTATCCTTTAATTTACCACCTAATACTATTACATGAGAACTCTTAGGGAAATTATCTTTGTTTATAGCTATATCTTTTAAAAGAATAGCTTCAAAACCAATAAAAGCAACAAGAAGTATTGTGTATCCTAATTTGCATAGATTTTTTAAATGTTTGAAGAATGGACTATCTTTAGATCTTTTTGAAAAATATCTATATATAAAAGTTGAAAGATAGATTAAAAATAGAAAGGAAAAGGCAAAATCTCCTTTAGAAAAAATAATTGCTAAAATAAATATAAGTGTGATAATAATATCTTGTTTTTTCATCATTGCTCCTAAAATTTTCTTTTTATTATAGCATTAAATTGGTAAAATATACAAAAATTATATATAATAAAGTTGTTATAATTTTAAAGTTAGGAGAAAAGATGGAGAATTATCTATTAAATAGTTTTAGAACAAGTTTATTAAATGAAAATATAGAGTCAAATTTGAATTATCAACATAAATTACTTTCAAATAAGAATGAAAAAATAATAGGTACTTTGAGAAGAGAGCTAGAAGAGTGTGATGAGTTTATAATCTCAGTTGCTTTTATTACAGAAAGTGGAGTTACTATGATTTTAGAGCAGTTGAGAAGTTTAAATGAGAGAGGAGTTAAAGGGCAAATTCTAACTGGAGATTATCTTACTTTTACTCAACCTAAGGCACTGAAAAAGCTTATGGAGTTTGAAAATATAGATGTAAGATTGGTGTCAGAGGAAAAATTTCATGCTAAAGGTTATTTCTTTAGAAAAAAAGATATTTGGACTATGATAATTGGAAGTAGTAATCTTACTCAAACAGCTCTTACAACAAATTTTGAGTGGAATTTGAAGATTAACTCCTTAAAAGATGGAAAAATAGCTAGAAACATTTTAAATAACTTTTATAATATCTTTAATAATGTTTCAAAATTAACAGCTGAAAGATTAAATGAGTATGAAGAAAATTATCTTATGTATAAGAGTTTTAATAAAAAGATAAAGAGACAAGAAAAGAGGTTAATTGAAAAAGAGATAAAACCTAATGTTATGCAGATACAAGCTCTTAAAAACTTAGAATCTTTGAGAAGTTATGCTAAGAGAGGATTGTTAATAAGTGCAACAGGAACAGGAAAAACTTATTTAAGTGGCTTTGATGTAAAAAATGCAAGGACAGAGAGAGTTCTTTTTATAGCTCATAGAAAAACAATATTATCTAAGGCTAAAGAAACATTTGAAACTATTATAAAAGATAAAAAGATGGGCATATATGATGGAAGCATAGGAGAAGAGGATTATATTTTTGCTATGATCCAAACTATGAGTAAAAAAGAGCATCTTGAAAAGTTTCCTAAAGATTATTTTGATTATATTATTATTGATGAAGTTCACCATGGGGGAGCGAAGAGTTATCAAAGTTTAATAAATTATTTTACTCCTAAATTTATGTTGGGAATGACTGCTACTCCAGAGAGAGGAGACAATTTTGATATATATGAACTTTTTCACCATAATATAGCTTATGAGATAAGGTTGCACGATGCTTTAAGAGAGGAGTTACTATGTCCATTTCACTACTTTGGAATTTCAGATATAGAAGTAGATGGAGAGTTAATAACAGAGAAAACAGTTGTAAAAAAATTAACTGCTGATGAGAGAGTGAACCATATTATTGAAAAAAGTAGATTTTATGGTTATAGTGGAGATAAACTTCATGGATTGATTTTTGTTTCAAGAGTTGAAGAGGCTATTGAATTAACAGAAAAGATGAAAAACAGAGGAATAAGATGTGAAGTTTTAACTGGAGAGGACAGTGATAATAAAAGAGAGAAAACTATTTTAGATTTAGAAGAGGGAAAAATAGAGTATATAATCACTGTGGATATTTTTAATGAAGGAGTGGATATACCTTGCATAAATCAAGTTATATTACTTCGTCCAACTGAATCATCAATAGTGTATATTCAGCAGTTAGGAAGAGGGTTGAGAAAGTATGAGGGAAAAGAGTATGTAGTTATTTTAGATTTTATAGGTAACTATGAGAAAAACTTTTTAATTCCAGTGGCAGTTTCTCAAGATAATAGCTATGATAAAGAGTATATGAAGAGATTTATAATGAATGGAACAGATATGATTCCAGGGCAGAGCTCAATAATTTTTGAAGAGATAGTAAAAGAGAGAATTTTTGAAAATATTAATAAAAATAATTTCTCAACTAAGAAAAATATTGAGAGAGATTTTAACTTGTTAGAAAAACAACTTGGAAGAATACCAATGCTATATGATTTTTTTCATCATAATATGATAGATCCAAGTGTAATTTTAAAATATAAAAAAACATATGATGAGATTTTAAAAATAATGAGACCTAAAATTGATTTTGGAAAGATAAGTCCTGCTGAAAATAATTATCTTAGATATATCTCGAGCTTTCTAACTCCTGCCAAAAGAGTGCATGAAATGGTAATTCTTTCTTTAATACTTGAAAATAAGAAAATAGATATAGAAGATATTGAGAATGAGTTAAAGGATAGATACAATTTAATTGAGCAAAGAGAAAATATAGAAAATGGACTAAAACATCTAGCTAAAGAGATTTTTATAAGTTTATCAACGGCTAAGGAGTTCTATCCTTTAATAGAAAAGTATGGAGATTACTATATATGTTGTAAGGACTTTGAAAAAAGTTATAGAGAAAATAGTTATTTTAAAGGTTTAGTAGATGATTTGATAAAATATAATCTTGCATATGTAGAAAAAAATTATAAGCAAGAGACAAAAGAGGGTATTTTAAAGTATAAAGGTTACACTAAACAAGAGGCATTTTGGTATCTAAATTTAGACTTTAACAATGGATATCAAGTAAGTGGATATACAGTTTTTGAAAAAGAGAGAAAGGTAATTCTTTTTATAACTTTAGATGATACTGGAATCTCAGCTGATTATGATAACACTTTTTATGATAATAGAAGAGTGACTTGGTTTTCAAAAGCTCAAAGATATTTAGAAAAAAATGGAAAGATAACAATAGAAGGAAAAATAGCAGAAAACTACTATACTCTTGAAGTTTTTATAAAGAAAAAATTAGGAGAAAACTTTTATTATTTAGGACAAGTAGAAAGAGTTGTCAATCCTAAAGAGATAATAAATAGTTATGGGAAGAGTGTTGTGGAGTATGAGTTGGTTTTAAGAAATGAGATTGAAGAGAAGCTATTTAAATATTTAATAAAAAACTGCCCCTAAATTTTAGGAGCAGTTTTCTTATTTTATAATCTAAATAATAAATCGTAATAAGTAGGAATAGGCCATACAGTTTTTTCTATTAGAAGTTCAAGAGAGTCAACAACAGTTCTCATACGAGCTAAAACAGGTATAAGTTCATTGTGATAGTAACAAGCTCTTTCATACTCATCAGCAATAGCCATAGCAGTTCTAAGTCCTTCATTTAATTCAGTTATAGAGTCTTTAAGTTGGTTTTTAAATCCTATTACTTTGATTAGATGTTCTTTATCATATTGAATATATTCTTCTTCACCTAGAGCTTCTCTAACACTGTTAATCATTTGAGAGATGTTAGTTATATATCTTGAAATACAAGGATAGATCTCATTTCTTGCCATTCTAATAGCAGTAGAGATTTCAATATTTGTTTGTTTATTAAATCTATCACTATATATTTTAAATCTTGAATATAACTCATTTCTAGTTAAAACTTTATGTCTTTCAAAAAGAGCAATAGTTTCCTCTCTAATATAAACAGGGATTCCTTCAATTGTATTTTTTAGATTTGATAGTCCAAGCTCTTTAGCTTTTTCTATCCAAGATTGTTCATATCCATTTCCATTGAATATAATTCTTTTGTGTTTAGGATATCTTTCTTTTACAAGTTTAACAATATATTTGTTGATATTTTTTGTAGGATCTGTTTTTTCTAAATAATCAGCATACTCTTTTAAGATATCAGCAACTATAGTATTAATCATAAATACTGGTGTAGAAGCAGAAGCACTTGATCCAGGCATTCTAAATTCAAATTTATTTCCTGTAAATGCAAAAGGAGAAGTTCTGTTTCTATCTGATAAGTCTTTAGAAATTTTTGGAATGTGCATTCCAATATCTAATACCTCTTCAGAACTTTCATTAAATTGTGTATTACCAATATTTTCTAATAACTCTTGAAGTTGTTCTCCTAAGAAGATAGAGATAACTGCTGGTGGAGCTTCGTGTCCCCCAAGTCTATGATCATTTCCTGGTGTAGCTGTACATGCTCTTAAGATGTCAGCATATCTGTCTACTCCCTCTATAACAGCCATTAGATATAGTAAAAATTGAAGATTATCTTTAGTTAGAGAATCTGGGTTATATAGATTTTTTCCTGTATCTGTTGATAGTGACCAGTTACAATGTTTTCCAGAACCATTGACACCTTGGAAAGGTTTTTCATGAAGAAGTGCAGCAAGATGGTGTCTGTTTGCAACTTTTTTAATGATGTCCATAGTTAAGTGGTTTTGGTCAACAGCAACGTTAGCTGTAGTAAACATCAATGCTATTTCAAATTGGTTAGGTGCAACTTCATTATGTTTAGTTTTAGCCATAACTCCAACTTTCCAAAGTTCAGCATCAAGCTCAGCCATGAAACACTCTACTCTCTCTTTAATTGTTCCGTAGTAGTGGTCGTTCATCTCTTGCCCTTTAGGTGGTAAGTTACCAAAAAGAGTTCTTCCAGCTAATGCTAAGTCTAAACGTTTATCCCAAAACTCCTTTTCAACAAGGAAATATTCTTGTTCAGCACCAAGAGTAACATCTATATGTCTAGTTTGAGTATCTCCTAATAATTTTTGAATTCTTAATGCTTGAGATTCAACAGCTTTTATAGATCTTATTAGAGGAACTTTTTTATCTAATGCTTCACCATTGTAACCAACAAAAGCAGTAGGAATATATAGAGTTTTAGAGATTCCCTCTCCTTTTAAGAACATAGGTGAGCTTGTATCCCAAGCTGTATATCCACGAGCTTCGAAAGTTGATCTTAATCCCCCATTAGGGAAAGATGAAGTATCAGCTTCTCCCTTTATAAGCTCTTTTCCAGAAAATTGAGACATTATAGTTCCATCTGATGTGATAGCAATAAAAGATTCATGTTTTTCTGCAGTTAATTCAGTAAGAGGTTGAAACCAGTGAGTAAAGTGTGTAGCTCCTTTTTCAGTAGCCCAGCTTTTTACTGCATTGGCAATAACATCAGCTACTTCTAAAGACATTTCAGCTTCCCCAAGTTGAACAGATTTAAATTTTTTGAAAATTGAACTAGGAACTCTACTTTTTAATTCAAGTTCTGAAAAATAGTTGACTCCAAAAACTTCCAGCATTGTGTTCATTTATTAAACGCCTCCCTGTATATAATAAAAATTTTTTATAGGAAAATTTTAGTGATTACATAACTAAAACATAAGATACATAAAGGTATATAATATAAATGTGTTAAAATATTAATTGTATTAATTTTATCTTATGATTGTAGCACAAGTGAACATGATAATCAATAGATTTTTTTAAAAATTTATTTTGATTTAGTAAAAAAATTGAAAAAAAAAATAAAATAAGATATAATCTAATATAATCCATTAAAGGTGAAGCAGAGGAGTGAGAAAAATGGAAGTAATAAAAGGAAGTTTCGCTTTTGAAGGCATTGTGACTGGAGAAGTCTTTTTAGATAAAAAGAAATATATAGATGAAGGAATAACAGCAATATTAGATGAAAAAGATGTTGAAAATGAGATTGAAAGATTTGAAAGAGCTTTGGAACTTTCAAAGGAGTCTTTAGAAGATTTGAGAACTAGTTTTGCTGGAAAAATGAATGAACATGATTTGGAAATAATAACAGCTCATATGATGATATTAGATGATCCAATATATGTATCAGACATAAAAAAAAGTATAAAAAAAGATAAGTTAAGAGCTGAAGAAGCAGTAAAACTTATAACTACTAAATATGTAAAGATGTTTAAAAATATTCAAAATCCTGAGTATAGACAAAAGGAATTGGATATAAAAGATGTTGGAAAAAGAATAGTAGGAAATTTAGATAAAAGATTTGAAGATTGGAAAAAATTAGATGGTAAAATTTTAGTAACAGAGGAGATTTTTCCAACTGAGCTTTTAAATATATATCATCTAGGAATAAAAATAAAGGGGATAGTTATGGAGTATGGTGGTGAAACATCACACTTAGCTATTCTTGCAAAAGCTTTAGAAATTCCGACATTGATGGGAATAAAAAATATTTTTAGCTATAATTGGGGAAAAGATATAATTTTAGATACTACAGAGATCAATTCTTGTGTTATAATAGAACCAGATGAAAAAACTAAAAAAGAGTATGAAAATCTTTTAGAAAAATTTGAATTAAAAAAGGAAGAGATAAAAAGAGATGCTAATTTACCAACTGAGACTTTAGATGGAGAAAAAGTATCTCTATATATAAATGTTAGTGGTGACTTAGACTCAGAAGAGGTTAGAGCTTTAAAACCTGATGGAATAGGTCTATTGAGAACAGAACTTTTATATATGAAAAATACATCTTTCCCAGATGAAGAAAATCAATTTAAAGTTTATAGTGGTATAGTAGAAAAATTTGATAAAGATTCTTCTATTATAATAAGAACTTTAGATATTGGTGCTGATAAACAGTTGCCATATTTTAAGATGAAAAATGAAACAAACTCTTTTTTAGGTTTAAGAGGAATAAGATTTAGTTTACAAAATCAAGATATATTTATTACACAATTAAAAGCTATTTTAAGGGCTGCATATAATAGAAATGTAAAGATTATGTATCCAATGGTTACCAACATATCTGAACTTAGAGAAGCAAATAAACTGTTAGAGAGAGCAAAAGAAGAGTTGAAAGAAGAAAATAAACTATATAAAGAGGATATTGAAATTGGAGTAATGATAGAAGTTCCATCAATAGTTATGATGGCAGATGTTTTTGCTCAAGAGGTAGATTTCTTCAGTATAGGTACAAATGATCTTACTCAATATATTTTAGCCACAGATAGACTTTCTGAAACTGTATCTTCAATGTATGATTGCTATAATCCTGCAGTATTACGTTCTATCGCCTTTGTAAAAAAAGCAGCTGATCTATATGGAAAGAAAGTGTCAGTTTGTGGAGAGATGGCAGGAGATGCAAAAGCTATTGTTGCTTTTTTAAGCATGGGAATAAAAGATTTAAGTATGGTAGGAACATCAATTTTAGCAGCTAGATCTTTAATAAGAAGTTTAAACTATGATAAATTAAAAGAGATAAAGGAAAAACTATTACTTTGCCATGATTCAAAAGAGGTAAAAGAGATTTTAATAAAATATATAAACTAAAAGGAAAGTGATAATTTTATGAAAAGTAGAATAGTTCAAATAAAGAATAAAGCTGGATTACATGCAAGACCTTCATCTTTATTTGTGCAATTAGTAACTGGATATGATTCTGACATTACAGTTAAATGTGATGATGAAGAGATAAATGGAAAAAGTATTATGGGATTGATGTTATTAGCAGCAGAGTGTGGAAGAAAACTTGAGCTTATAGCAGATGGACCAGATGAAGATGAGATGTTAGATGCACTTGTTGATCTAATAGAAGTAAAAAAATTTAATGAGGAATAGTTATGGAGATAATAAGAGCTAAACACATGGGATTCTGTTTTGGAGTCTCTGGAGCTATTGAAACTTGTCACAATGTATTAAAAAAAGAGGAAAATAAAAATAGAAGAATTTTTATTTTAGGGATGTTGGTTCACAATAGATATGTAGTAGATAAGTTAAAAGATGAAGGATTTCTAATAGTAGAAGAGGAAGAGATTTTAAATCAAAAAGATGATTTAAATGAAAATGATATAGTGATAATAAGAGCACATGGAACTTTAAAAAAAATTTATAACATTTTGACTGAAAAAAGAGTCAAAGTATATGATGCTACTTGTAAATTTGTAACTCATATTAGAGAAACTTTAATAGAGATGGAAAAGCAAGGTTATGAAATTATCTTTATTGGAGATAAAAATCATCCTGAGGTAAAAGGAATTATATCTTTTGGAGAGAATATAAGAGTTTATAATGAGTTAGAAGAAGTTGAAAAAGCTGAAATAGATAGTAATAAAAAGTATTGTGTTCTTACACAAACAACTTTAAACAAAAAAAAATTAGAAAAAATAAAAAGTTTCTTGGAAAATCACTATTCAAATGTTAAGATATCAGATAAGGTGTGTGGAGCAACTCAAGTTCGCCAAGAAGCAGTGGAAGAGTTAGCTAAAGAGGTAGATATACTATTAGTTATTGGTGGAAAAAATAGTTCTAATACTAAAAAGTTATATGATATCTCAAAAGCTATAAATGAAAAAACTTATCTAATCGAAAGTGAAAAAGAGTTAGAAGAAAATTGGTTCGATGGCTGTGAAAAAATAGGAATTACAGCTGGAGCCTCAACACCGGAAGAAATAGTAATTAATATAGAAAATAAAATAAGGGGGATCAATTAATGTCTAATAATAATGAACACGTTGATTACACAGAATTTGAATCTTGGCTAAATGAGTATATGCCAGAGGAAGACAATGCTAAAGGAGAAAAAGTAAGAGTAAAAGGAATATTAGCTACAAAAGAAAGAAACTTCTCTTTTCTTGATGTTCCAGGATTACCTACAAGTGTAAGAGTAAGAACTGAAGAGCTAGAAAACTACAATGAAGGAGATGAAGTAGAAGTTCTTTTAGTTGGAGAAGACGAAGATTTCAAAATTGGTTCAAGAAGAAGAATAGATATGGAAGATAGTTGGAAAAAACTAGAAGAAGCTTTTGAAAAGAAAGAAATTATCACAGGAAAAATTGTTAAGAGAGTAAAAGGTGGATATATGGTAGAAGCTATGTTCCATCAAGGATTCCTTCCTAACTCTTTATCAGAAATCTCAATGAAAGATGGAGATAAAGTAATTGGAGAGGAAATCAAAGTAATGATTAAAGATATCAAACCTGATAAAGATAAAAAAGGTAAAAAAATTACTTTCTCTAAAAAAGATATAACTCTATTAAAAGAAAGTGAAGAATTCTCTGAATTAAAAGTTGGAGATGTTGTAGAAGCTGAAATTACAGATGTTCTTGAATTTGGACTTTCATTAAAAATTCAACATCTAAGAGGATTTGTACATATTTCTGAAGTATCTTGGAAAAAACTAGATAAATTATCTGATCAATACAAAAAAGGAGATATGGTAAAAGCTGAAATTATATCTCTAGAACCAGAAAAGAAAAATGTAAAACTTTCAATAAAAGCTCTAACAAGAAATCCTTGGGAAGTAGCAGCAGAGCAATACGCTGTTGATTCTGTAATTGAAGGAAAAGTAACTAAAATACTTCCTTATGGAGTATTTGTTGAAATAGCTGATGGTGTAGAAGGATTAGTACATATGTCAGACTTTACATGGAATAAGAAAAGAGTTAGCTTAAATGAATTTGTTCAAGTTGGAGATATAGTTAAAGTTAAAGTTCTTGAATTCCAACCAGCTGAAAGAAAATTAAAACTAGGAATTAAACAACTAAGTGAAAATCCTTGGGATTCAGCTGAAACAAGATTTGCAGTAGGAACTCAATTAACAGGAAAAGTTTTAGAAGTAAAACCTTTTGGACTTTTTGCTGAAGTTGAACCTGGTGTAGATGTATTTATTCACCAATCAGACTATAACTGGCAAGGTGAAGAAAATAAGAAATTTGCAGTTGGAGATACAGTAGAATTTAAAGTAATTGAACTTAATACAGAAGATAACAAAATTAAAGGAAGTATAAAAGCTTTAAGAAAAAGTCCTTGGGAAGTAGCTCTAGAAAACTATAAAGTTGGAGATACAGTAGAAAAAGAGATTAAAAATATAATGGACTTTGGATTATTTGTTAATTTAAGGAAAGGAATAGATGGATTCATTCCTGCTCAATTAGCATCTAAAGACTTTATAAAAAATCTTAAAGATAAATTTACAGTAGGACAAAAAGTAAAAGCTCAAATTACTGAAATAGATAGAGAAAAACAAAGAATTAAATTATCTATTAAAAAAATAGAAATTGAAGAAGAGAGAAGAGAAAATCAAGAACTTCTTTCTAAATATGGAACTTCTGGAGAAGATAGATAATAATATTTTTAAATAAGAGAGCAGGTAGTTTTTTAGCTACCTGCTTTTAAATTTTTTGAAATAATATTTTTGAGAATAGAGTTAAAAAATGTTATAATATAATGTTCAAAAATATTTTATCTTAAAGAAAAAATAGATATGATATAGAGAAAAGAATCTTTTGAAATCATGGTTATAATAATTGAAAAAACCTAATATTTATGATAAAATAGTTTACTAGAAAAGTAATGAAATTTAAAGTGCAAAGAGAGGAAAATAAGAATGAATCAAATTATTATAAAATTATTTCTAATAGTAGGAATTGGAGCAATGATAGGTTGGATAACAAATTACATCGCTATAAAAATGCTTTTTAGACCATATAAAGAGATGAACTTTCTATTTTTTAAGATACAAGGATTAATTCCTAAAAGAAGAAGTGAGATAGCTGTAAGTATAGCAGATACAGTTCAAAAGGAACTTATCTCTTTAAAAGATATTACAAACTCTTTAAATGCTGATGAGTTAGAAGAAAAAATGGGAACAGTTATTGATAAGATTTTAGAGGAAAAATTAGAAAGTGAAATAACTAAAAAATTTCCAATGCTAGCTATGTTTCTTAGTGATGAGATTATAAATAAGATAAAATCAATGATAAAAACATCTATTTTAGAAAATAAAGAAACTATAATAGATATGTTTACAAGTTATTTAGAAGAAAAAGTTGATTTTAAAAAGATTATAATTGAGAATGTAGAAGCTTTTTCATTGGAAAAATTAGAAGAGATTACTTACTCTTTAGCTAAAAAAGAGTTAAAGCATATTGAGGTAATAGGAGCGATTTTAGGAGGAATAATTGGAATTTTCCAATTTGCTATAAGTTTATTTGTATAAGGAGAAGAGAGTGGATAGAGTAGTTACAACTTTGGAAATGGAAAATGAAGTAGAGGTACAAAAGACATTAAGACCTAAATGTTTTAAAGAGTACATTGGACAAACTTCTTTAAAAGAGAAAATGGCTATCTCTATTGAAGCTGCAAAAAGAAGAGGGGGATCAATAGATCATATCTTATTATATGGACCACCAGGGTTAGGAAAAACAACTCTAGCAGGGGTTATAGCCACAGAGATGGGAGCTAATTTGAGAATAACTTCAGGACCTGTATTAGAAAGAGCTGGAGATCTAGCAGCTATCCTTACTTCATTAGAGGAGAATGATATACTTTTTATAGATGAGATACATAGATTAAATAATACAGTAGAAGAGATACTGTATCCAGCTATGGAGGACAGAGAGCTTGATATTATAGTTGGAAAAGGACCTTCAGCTCGTTCAATTAGAATAGAGCTACCTAATTTTACATTGATAGGAGCTACAACTAGAGCTGGACTTTTAAGCTCACCTTTGAGAGATAGATTTGGAGTAACTCATAGAATGGAGTATTACACAGAGGATGAGATTGCTGAGATAATTATTAGAGGAGGAAATATCTTAGGTGTAAAAGTTGAAGAAGAGGGAGCAAGGGAGTTAGCTAGTAGAAGTAGAGGAACCCCAAGAATAGCCAATCGTCTTTTAAAAAGAGTGAGAGATTATTGTGAAATAAGAGGAAATGGAGTGATAGATAGAGAGACTTCATTGAAAGCTTTGGAGATATTGGGAATAGATTCAGCTGGACTAGATGATTTGGATAGAGATATAGTTAATGCTATTATAGATAACTATGGTGGAGGACCAGTTGGAATAGAAACTCTTTCACTATTATTAGGGGAAGATAGAAGAACTTTAGAAGAGGTTTATGAACCTTATTTAGTAAAAATAGGGTATTTAAAAAGAACAAATAGAGGAAGAATGGTAACTGAAAAGGGATACCAACATTTTAAAAAAGTTAAGGAGTAGTGATTAGATGAAGATAAGTACAAGAGTTAGATATGGATTAAAAGCTTTAGTATATATAGCAGAAAAGAGCAGAGAAGATAAATTAGTAAGAATTAAAGAGATAGCTGATGATCAAAATATATCCGTACAATATTTAGAGCAAATACTTTTTAAATTAAAAAATGAAAATATAATTGAGGGAAAAAGAGGACCTAATGGAGGATATAGATTAGCTAAAAACCCTGAAGAGATAACACTGCATGAACTATATAAAATATTAGATGAAGAGGAAAAAGTTATAGATTGTAATGAGAGCAAGGAAAATAAAGCAAATTGTAATGGACAAAGTTGTGGAACTACTTGTATATGGAACAAATTAGATAATGCAATGACTAAAATACTTGAAGAAACAACTTTAAATGATTTTATAAAAAATCAAGATATGATATAGGAGTTTGATATGATAAGTGTTATAATATCAGATGAAAATATAAGAGAGAAAGATATTGTTATAGAGGACAAAGCTGATGTAAATCATTTGAAAAATGTTTTTAGAGTTAAGCTTGGAGAAAAGGTAAGAGCTGTTGATGGAGAAAAAGAGTATTTTTGTAGTGTAAAAGAGATTGAAAAGAAATATATCATATTAGAAATTGAAGAGATATTAGAAGACAGATACTCTCATAAGATAGAGATAGATGCAGCAGTTGGGATACTGAAAAATGATAAGATGGATCTAACTATACAGAAATTAACTGAATTAGGAATAAATGAGATTATTCCAGTTGCAGCTAAAAGGGGAGTAGTTAAGATCAATGAGAAAAAAGATAAATGGGATCTTATTGTAAGAGAAGCATTAAAACAATGTCAAGGGGTAAAGCCAACAAAGATTGCAGAAGTAGTAAAAATAAAAGATATAGAGCTGGAAAAATATGATTTGATCATTGTTCCTTATGAGTGTGAAGAGGAATATACATTAAAAAATCTTTTAAAGAACAGAGAGGTTTCACCTAAAAAGGTATTGTATATAATCGGTCCTGAAGGAGGATTTGATTCAGAGGAGATAGAATATTTAAAATCTAAAGGTGCTAATATTGTAACTTTAGGAAGGAGAATATTGAGAGCAGAAACAGCTTCTATTGTAGTAGGAGGAATATTAATAAATGAGTTTCAATAAAAAAGTTGCTTTTTATACTTTAGGTTGTAAGGTAAATCAATATGAAACAGAGAGTATAAAAAATCAGTTAATAAAAAAAGGGTATGAAGAGGTTAGCTTTGAAGATAAAGCAGACATATATATAGTAAACTCTTGTACTGTTACAAGTGTAGCAGATAGAAAAACTAGAAATATGTTAAGAAGAGCTAAGAAGATAAACCCTAATGGTGCAGTAATTGTAACAGGATGTTATGCTCAAACTAATAGTAAAGAACTATTAGAGATGGAAGATATAGATTATGTAGTTGGAAATACAGATAAAAGTGGAATAGTTAATTTTATAGAAGATATTGAGAATAGAACTATGGAAAAATTGAAAAATCACAATATTTTCTTAGATTCAGAGTATACTGAATATGAATTTGCCACTTTAAGAGAGATGTCAAGAGCCTATGTAAAAATTCAAGATGGGTGTAATAATTTTTGCTCATATTGTAAAATTCCTTTTGCAAGAGGAAAAAGTAGATCTAGACAGAAAGATAATATATTAAAAGAGATAACAAAATTATCTCAAGAGGGATTTAAAGAGATAATTCTTATAGGTATAAATTTAGGTGCTTATGGTGAAGATTTAGAAAATGGTGGAAATTTCGAAGATCTATTGAAAGATATATTAAAAATAGAGGGAATAGAAAGAGTTAGAATAGGTTCAGTATATCCAGATAAAATTTCAGATGAGTTTATAGAGATGTTTTCTAACCCTAAATTGATGCCACATCTTCATATTTCACTTCAATCTTGTGATGACACAGTTCTAAAGAGAATGAGAAGAAAATATGGAAGCTCTTTGATAGAGGAGAGATTGACAAAATTGAGAAAAGCTGTTCCTAATATGGAGTATACAGCAGATGTAATAGTGGGATTTCCTGGAGAATCTCAAGAGATGTTTGAAAATTCATATAATTTGATAGATAAGATAGGTTTCTCAGGGCTACATATTTTCCAATATTCAGATAGAGAGAATACTTTAGCTAGTACTTTTGAAGATAAGATAGATCCAAAAGTAAAAAAAGAGAGAGCAGATGAGTTGGAAAAATTAAAAGAGATAATGGCAGAAAGAGAGAGAAAAAAATACCTAGACAGAGAACTAAAAGTATTAGTGGAAGAGGAAAAAGACGGGTATTTATACGGATATAGTGAAAATTATTTAAGAGTAAAATTTAAAGGAAAAGCTACAAGTTTAAATCATATAGTTAGTGTGAAAATAGATTCTTTGGAGAAGGAGATGCTAATTGGAAATGAGTAAAAGAAATGGGAAATTAAAGGGATTACTGTTAGTATTGGTAATAATAGTAGCTTTAGGGGCTTTTTTATTTCTTAATATCAATGATGGAAATAAAGAGCTAGATAAAAATAGTAGATATTTAATAATTGGAAAGGGAAATTTAATTGCTGTATATGAAGATAAATTAGCTGTAAAAATTCCTTATGAAGTTAGTGTAAGCAAAGATGAAACATTTGAAGATCTTGTAAAAACTAAAAATAAAGAGGAGATAATGGCAACAGTAAATAAAATTTTGCCAGAAAAAGTAGATAATTATAAGGTTGTAAAATTTGGAGAAGTTAAACTTAATGTAAAAAATTCAAAAAATATTCCTGAAACAACTATTGGAGATAAGAGATACGTATTGACATCAAGCTTATATTCAATGTTTGAAGAGATGTATAACGACCCTAACAAAGTAAATGAAGTAAATGAAAATATAATTGTAGATATTCTAAATGCTAATGGTAGAGGTGGTTATGCAAGAAAAACTGGAGAAAAATTGAAGAAAAATCTTTCAATGAAATATAATGCAGCTAACTATGAGACTTTCTTAGAGGAAAGCTATGTTATTTTAAATGATATATCTAAAGAGAAAACTCAAGAGATATTGATGCAATTAAATGAAAAATATTTTAAAGTGAAGGATGTTCCAACAATACCTACTTTAGCCAATGTAGTTGTAATTTTAGGTAAAGAGGAAAATGTAAAATTTGATGTTGATATTATAGGAAAAGGAAATGTAGCAGATGAGTTTACTAAAGAGTTAAAAAGAGAAGGATATAAAAATGTAAAAAATGTTGTTACAGATTCTAAAGTTGAAACTCCTGTAATTGAATACAATCCAGAAGATTACTATATAGCATATAAAATAGCTAAGAAATTAGATATAAAAGATATGATTGAAAAGGAAAATTTAAAGAATAAGATAAATATTTTTGTAAACAATTAATTCAAAAGGAATGAACTATGATATATATACTATCTTTTTTAGGAATAATAATAGAAAACAGTTTGCCATTAAGTGGAGTAGTTTTAGTAGTGACTTTGCCTTTTTTCACTTATTTAGTAAATTTAAAAAGAATACGTTCAGTTACTTGTATCTTTTTAATGGCTTTAATACTATCTCTACAAACTAATGACTTTGCAGAGCAATTTGTGATGATGGCAGCAGTTTATTATCTATTTAATTTTATATTTATAAATATGGTTTATAACAAAGAAAATATAGTTTTTATATCACTTTTGCAAATAGGGGTATACTTTGTAATAAACTATAAAAATTGCACTAAATTTTATCTTATATTAAATTTAATAGGCTTTCTTATAATTAATTATTTTTATGTTAAGCATATGAAAAAGAAGAATATTAGGGGACAAAAATAATGAAAAACAGAAATATTGAGATAAAATTAGGAAATGAAAGTACTAAAAGAGATATTGTATATAAGATATTTGTTATCTTTATATTTTTAAGTTTAATCCTTAGAATGATGTATTTACAATTATATAGAGGGGATAAGTATGCTTATTTAGCTGAAAAAAATAGATTTAAGTTAAAGAAGATAGAATCCCCAAGGGGAAAAATCTACGACAGAAATGGAAGATTAGTAGTAACAAATGGTGCAGGATATAGACTTGTTTATCTAAAAGAGAGGGACAATAATCCAGAGATAGTTAAAGAGATAAGTGAAGTTACAGGTTATGATGAGGAGTTTATAAAAAAGAGAATTAAAAATGGAGAGATTTTTCCATATACTCGTGAAAATGTTTTGGTAGAGAGTTTAGATGAGGAAACAGCTCATAAATTAATGGAAAAAATTATAGATTATCCTTACTTACAAGTACAAACTTATTCAAAAAGACGTTATCTTTATGATTCTACAGCCTCTCATAGCATAGGGTATGTAAAGAAGATCTCAGAGAAAGAGTATGAAAAGTTGAAAGATGAAGGGTATTCTCCGAGGGATATTATAGGTAAAGATGGTTTAGAAAGAACTTATGATAAAGAACTTCAAGGGGAAGATGGGTATGAATATATTGAGGTAAATGCCTTTAATAGAGTTCAAAGAAGAGTAGCTGAAGAGAAGATACCAGTACCTGGTAAAAATCTCTATATGACTCTTGATATGGAACTACAAGAGTATATGGAAGAGCAATTTAAAGAGGATAAAAGGGTAGGAGCTTTTATAGCAATGGATCCTAAAACTGGTGAACTTATAACTATGGTAAGTTATCCAACATACTCATTAAATATGTTTAGCTCTCAAATTTTAAATGAAGATTGGCAAAAAATAATCAATGACCCAGGAAGACCTTTAACTAATAAAACAATTGCTGGGGAATATCCACCAGGATCAGTTTTTAAAGTAGTCTCAGCAATTTCATTTCTAGAAAATGGAATAGATCCTAAAGAGAAATACTTAGATAGAAATGGATACTACGAAATTGGAAAATGGAGATGGAGAGCTTGGAAAGCTGGTGGACATGGTTATGTGGATATGAAAAAATCCATAGTTGAATCAGCAAACCCTTATTATTATAGACTTGCTGATCAAATAGGACATAAGCCTATAGTTGAAACAGCACATATCTTTGGATTAGGAGAAAAAACTGGAATAGATATTCCAGGAGAAAAGAGAGGGATACTTCCAGATGTAGAATGGAAGAAAAAAGTTATAGGAAGTGGTTGGTATAAGGGAGATACAATTCTGTTATCAATAGGACAGGGGTATCTAACAGTAACACCTTTGCAAATAGCAGTTCTCTATGCTGCTATAGCAAATAAAGGATATACATATTCTCCACATTTAGCTAAAAGTTTAGTTGATTTTAGTGGAGAAAAAGTTGAAGAAGTATTAGGTAAAAAACATGAGATAAAAAATTTCCCTAAAAAATACTATGATATTTTAAATGATGCTTTAATAGCTACTGTAGCTCAAAATAATGGAACAACTAAGATTTTGAGAAGAAAGGATATAACAGTAGCAGCTAAAAGTGGATCTGCTCAAAATGCTCACTCTAAAACAACTCATGCTTGGGTAGCAGGATATTTTCCAGCTGAAGATCCAGAGATTGTATTTACAGTTGTGTTAGAAGGAGCTGGAGGAGGAGGAGCCATGGGAGGAGCTATGGCTAAAAAATTTATAGATAAGTATATGGAGATAAAAAATAGGGAAAATGGAGTTGAAGCTCCTCAAAAAATTGAGAAATAGGTTAGTTTTATATTAGAAGTTTTAAAAATAGTGGAGGTAATGAACACTTAATTTGGTTAAGGAGAACATATAATGATAAGAAAAATAAAAGATACAGATTTACAAAAGAAGAAAGAAAAAAGTAATGTTACAGGAATAAAAGAAGTAAAAGCTATAAAAGAGAAAATAAGAGCTATAAAAGCTGGAATAAAAGAGCTAAAAGATGACAGCAAAAAAACATCTAAAGTAACTACTACTGAAACAAAGGAAGCTAAAAGCCAAAAAGAAGAGAAGATGTATGTTATTCCTCTTGGAGGATTAGAAGAAGTTGGAAAAAATATGACAGTGGTTCAGTATAGAGATGAGATAATTATTATTGACTCTGGGGTAACTTTTCCAGATGAAAATCTTTTAGGAATAGATTTGGTAATTCCAGATTTTACATTTTTAGAAAATAATAAGGATAAAGTTAAAGGGTTATTTATAACACATGGACATGAAGATCATATAGGATCTATCCCATATCTTTATCAAAAGATAGATAAGACAGTTCCTATGTATGGAGGAAAATTAACTCTTGCATTGGCAAAATCTAAATTTGAAAATCCTGGATTTTCAAAGGAACTTCCTAAGATGAAAGAGGTTAAGGGAAGAAGTAAAGTAAAAGTTGGAAAATATTTTACAGTTGAATTTATAAAAGTAACACACTCTATAACAGATGCTTATGCACTAGTAATAACTACACCTGCTGGGGTAGTATTCCATACAGGAGACTTTAAAATTGATTTAACTCCAGTAGATGGAGAGGGAGTGGATTTTGCAAGACTTTCTCAAATTGGAGAGCAGGGAGTAGATCTGATGCTATCTGACTCAACAAACTCTGAGGTAGAAGGATTTACACCATCAGAGAAAAGTGTAGGAGAGGCATTTAAACAGGAGTTTTCAAAGGCTAAAGGAAGAATTATAGTTGCAGCTTTTGCTTCTCATGTTCATAGATTACAACAGATTATAAATACTGCTGAAGAGTATGGAAGAAGAATAGCTATTGATGGAAGAAGCTTAGTGAAAGTATTTGAGATAGCTTCAAATTTAGGATATTTAAGAATACCTGAGGGAATGATGATATCTTTAGCTGAAGTAGATAGTTTAAGAGATAATAAGGTAGTTATTCTTTGTACAGGAACTCAAGGAGAACCTATGGCAGCTCTTTCAAGAATAGCTAAAAATATGCATAAACATATAAAGATAAAAGAAGGAGATACTGTAATAATTTCAGCAACTCCTATCCCAGGAAATGAAAAAGCAGTTTCAAATAATATAAATAATCTTTTAAAATATGATGCAGAGGTTGTATTTAAAAAAATTGCTGGAATTCATGTATCAGGACATGGAAGCAAAGATGAACAAAAACTTATGTTAAACTTAATAAAACCAAAATATTTTATGCCAGTTCATGGTGAACATAAGATGTTGAAAGCACATAAGGACACAGCTATCGAAACAGGAGTACCTAAAAATAATATTATCATTGCACAAAATGGTAGTAAAGTTGAGGTAACAAAATCATCAGTAAAAATTAAAGGAAAGGTAAATGCAGGAGCTACATTAGTTGACGGATTAGGAGTTGGAGATATAGGAAATATTGTTCTTAAAGATAGACAACAACTTTCTCAAGATGGAGTTGTAGTTATAGTATTTACTTTAGATAAAGAAACAGGAAAAATTATAGTAGGTCCAGATATTGTTACAAGAGGATTTGTTTATTCAAAGGAGTCAGATGATATAATAAAAGAGGCTATTGAAACAATTAAGCAAAAACTAGATAGCATGGATGGAAATGCTATAAAAGATTGGGCAATGTTGAAAAATAATACTAGAGATATAGCATCAAAATATTTTTATAATAAAACAAAGAGAAACCCAGTAATACTACCAATAATAATGGAAGTTTAATTTTAGAAAAAATTTAGTAAAAATTAAGAGAGAAAAAGGAGAAAAATATGTCATTAACAAGTAAACAAAGATCATTTTTAAGAAAGCAAGCACATGATTTAGAACCATTAGTAAGAATAGGAAAAGATGGAGTAACAGAAAATCTAATTCAAAGTATACTTGAAGCTATAAACTCAAGAGAGATTTTAAAAGTAAAGATTCTTCAAAACTGTGAAAAAGAGAAAGAAGAGATATTAGAAGAGTTATCAGCTAGAGATGAATTTGAAGTTGTTGGACTAATAGGAAGAACAATTATTTTATATAGAGAAAATACAGATAAACCAGTTATATCTTTAGAAGTAAAAGGAATAAGATAGTTTTTGGAGGGAAAAGATGAATCCCGGAATTATATTAAATAATAGAGTACTAGATGTTGTGTTTATAGCTTGGTTTATAGCACAATTTTATAAGGTCTTAACAAGTATTTTTAAAAAAGGAAAACTTGATATAACAAGACTGTGGGATACTGGTGGAATGCCAAGTTCCCATAGTTCTACTGTATCTTGTTTGGTAACATGTATAGCTATAAGATATGGAATAAATAGCGATCTTTTTGCTATTACAATAATTTTTGCAGGAATAGTAATGTATGATGCTGCTGGAATTAGGAGAGCAGCAGGAAAGCAAGCTGGAGTTATAAATTCACTTATAGAGAAGATTCCTCTATTTATTGGAAGGGCACAGTATAACAAACATTTTAGTAAAGAGAAGGAAGCTAAATTGAAAGAACTGTTAGGTCACACACCATTTGAAGTAATGGTAGGTTGTATTTTAGGAATAATTATTGGATTGCTCTTTAGAACGTATCTACAGGGGTAAGGATGGAATATGGAAAATTTAAAGAAAGCAAGTGTAGAAGAGCTAGAAAAAAAAGCTGAAGAGATAAGAAAAAAATTAATAGAAACAGTGAGTAAAAATGGAGGACATTTAGCTCCTAATCTAGGAGTTGTAGAACTTACCTTATGCTTGCATAAAGTTTTTGATTTTACAAAGGACAAACTACTTTTTGACGTGGGGCATCAAGCATATGTACATAAGATTTTAACAGATAGAGGAGAAAAATTTTCAACTTTAAGACAGAGACATGGGATAGGACCATTTATGGATCCTAAAGAGAGTCCTTATGATCCATATATCTCTGGACATGCTGGAACAGCTCTATCAGCTGGAGCAGGAATAGCTATGGCTGATCCTAATAGAAAAGTTGTAGTTGTAATTGGAGATGCTTCTATTTCTAATGGACACTCATTGGAAGCTTTAAATAATATGAGTGGAAAACTAAAAAACTTAATAATTATATTAAATGATAATGAGATGTCTATAGGGAAAAATGTAGGCTCTCTTTCTAAGTTTTTTGGAAAATTGATGGTAAGTGAAAAATATATGAATCTTAGAGATGATGTGAAAAATATCATCAGTAAATTAAGAATAATAAATAGAGTTTCTTCAACATTGGAAAGAGTAGAATTTTCTGTAAAAAATTTCTTTTTACCATTGAGCATATTGGAAAGCTTTGGATTAAAGTTTTTGGGAGTTTTAGATGGGCATAATATAAATGAGTTACTAGAAACTTTTGAAAAGGTTAAAGAGATGGAGGGACCAATCTTTATTCATATAAAAACTCAAAAGGGAAAAGGGTATTCCTTTGCAGAGAAAGATAAGGAGAAATTCCATGGAATAGCTCCATTTAATATGGAAACTGGGGCAACAACATCTAAAGTAAAAACATATTCTAGCATTTTTGGTGAAGAGATGTTAAAACTTGGAGAAGAGGATGAAAATATCTATGCAATCTCTGCTGGAATGGTGAAAGGTACAGGACTAGGAGACTTTTTCAAGAAATTTGAAAATAGAGCGATAGATGTGGGAATAGCAGAGGGACATGCTATAACTTTTGCTGGGGGATTAGCTTCAATGGGGAAAAAACCTTATGTAGCAATCTACTCTACTTTTATGCAAAGAGGATTCAGCCAACTTATTCACGATATATCTATTCAAAAATTACCAGTGAGATTTATAGTGGATAGAGCTGGAATTGTAGGAGAAGATGGAAAAACTCACAATGGACTTTATGATGTTTCAATGTTTACAACAATCCCTAATTATACAGTTGTTGCACCTACAACTTCACAAGAGTTAGTAGATATATTAGAGATATCTAAAGATTTTAATTCAGGACCATTGGTTATAAGAATACCTAGAGAGAATGAGTTTTTCATTGAAAATGATGAAAAATTCCAAATAGGAAAATGGAAAGAGATAAAAAAGGGAAAGAAAAATCTTTTTATAGCAACAGGAAGTATGTTGAAAGAGATTTTAAATATAGATGAAGAATTAAAAGCAAGAGGAATAGATGGAACAATAGTTAGTGCTGGTTCTATCAAACCTTTTGATGAAAAATATTTGATAGATAATTTAGAAAAATATGATAATATATTTGTATTAGAAGAAGCTTATGAAGTTAATTCTTTTGGAAGTAGTATATTAGATTTTGTAAACAGTAATGGAATTGATAAAAAAATATATAAGATAGGGATTGCAACACCTATAATTCCACACGGAAAAAGAGATGAGCTTTTAAAAGAATTTGGTTTAAGAGGAGAAAATTTAATTAAAAGAATTGAGGAAAAAATAGATGCAGTTAAAGAATAAGAAAGCATTAGCTTTTGTTGAAAATCTTTTAGAATTAGAAATGGTAAAAGATTTAGAACTTTTTGATGATCAAGGAGTAAAGGTATCTACTCATACTTATGATGTTTTAAAAATATCAATAGATGAGTTAAAAAGAGATTATAGAAGTTTTACAGAGGCAAAACAGAGAGTAGATTTTTTTGCAATGACTATAGGAATAATCATCCATGATTTGAGTAAGGGAAGTATAAGAAAAACAGAGGAAAAGTTTTCACACTCTCAAATGATGTTAAAAAAGCCAGAATATATAACTAAAGAGGCAGATAGAGTCTTAAAAGAGATAGAGGAAAAGTTAGATGTTGAAATAAATGATGCTATTAGAAAAAATATAATTCATATAGTTTTATCACACCATGGAAAATGGGGAAAAATTCAACCTAATAGTAAAGAGGCTCATATAGTTCACAGAGCTGATATGTATTCAGCTAAGTATCATAGAATAAATCCTATTGGAGCAGATAAAATACTAGAGCTTATGGCTCAAGGAATGCAATTAGAAGAGATAAGTATAAAACTAAATTGCACTCAAGGGGTTATAAAAGATAGACTTAAAAGAGCTAAACAGGAATTAAATTTTAAAAATACAAAGCAGTTAATTAACTACTATAAGAAAAATAAGAAAATACCAATAGGAGATAACTTTTTTATTCAAAGAGTTAGAGAGACAGAAAAATTAAAAAGAATGGTAGATAGAAAAGGATTTAAAAATATTATGCTAGAAAATCCTTTAATTCCATATTTTAGAGATGATGAGATATTTAAAAAGAAAGAGTTGGAAAAAACAGAACCTAATGGGAAAAAATAGAGGTGGAAAATGAGAGAGAGATTGGACATTCTCTTGGTAAAAAGAGGCTTCTTTGAAAATAAAGAAAAGGCACAAAGAGCAATAATGGCAGGGCTAGTAATTGTTGATGAAAAAAAAATAGATAAAAGTGGAACTCTTATTAAAATAGACAAAGAACCTGTGATTAGAATAAAAGGAGAGATGTCAAAATATGTGAGCAGAGGAGGATTGAAGCTTGAAAAAGCTCTAAAAGTATTTGAGCTAGATTTTCAAGATAAAGTTATCCTTGATGTAGGGGCATCAACAGGGGGATTCACAGATTGTTCTTTACAAAATGGAGCATCTTTTGTTTATGCAGTTGATGTAGGAACTAATCAATTGGACTGGAAATTGAGAAATGATAGTAGGGTAAAATCATTAGAGAATGTTCATATTAAAGATTTAACTGAAGAGGAATTGGATAATAAAAAGGTAGATTATATAGTGATGGATGTTTCATTTATCTCTATTACTAAAGTTATAGAACATCTAGTAAAGTTTTGCCACGAAAATACTAAACTAATGGCTCTTATAAAACCTCAATTTGAAACAGATAAGGAGTTTATAGCAAAGGGCGGAATTGTTAAAGATACAGAACAACATATTGAGGCTATAAGAAAAGTGATAGAAAGTGGAGAGGAAGTTGGATTTTATATAGAAAATCTAGATTTTTCACCAATAACAGGAACTAAGGGAAATGTTGAGTATATATCACTTTTTAGTTTAAATAGAGAAAATAAAAGAGTTATTGATATAGAAAGTGTAGTTAATAGTGGTAAAAACTTAGGAGGGGCTGTATGAGAAAATTATTTAGAACAAGAGTATTTATACTACTATTTTCCATTGTGATTTTTGCTAATTGTTTTTCAAATGGAAATGAGGATAAAAATGGTTTCCTATCAAATATAAGAGAACTGAAAGAGTTATCTGATATTATGGATATAATTAATGAAAACTATGTAGGTGAAAAACAAGTTGATAAAAAAGAGTTGATGCAAGGGGCAATTAAAGGGATGATTGAATCTTTAGATGATCCTCATTCAAACTATTTTACTAAAACTGAGTTAGAAAGTTTTAAAGAGGATATTAAAGGAACTTATGTAGGTGTAGGGATGGTTGTTCAAAAGAGACCTAATGAAGCATTGACAGTTGTATCTCCTATTGAAGATGGACCAGCATTTAAAGCAGGAGTAAAACCTAAAGATAAAATTATAGCTATTGATGGTGAATCTGTATATAAACTTACAAGTGAAGAAAGTGTAAAAAAATTAAAAGGTGAGCCAAATACTAAAGTAAAAGTTACTGTATTTAGAGAAGGAACAAAAGAGACAAAGGATATAGAGATAACTAGAGCAGTAGTAGAATTAAAGTATGTAAAACAAAGAATGATTGATAAAAATATAGGATATTTAAGACTTACTCAATTTGGAGAAAATGTATATCCAGATGTAAAAAAAGCGTTAGAAGAGCTTCAAAAAAGTGGAATGAAAGGGTTGATTTTCGACTTGAGAAGTAACCCAGGAGGAGCCTTAGATCAATCTATAAAAATTGCTTCAATGTTCTTAAAAGAGGGAAGAGTAGTAAGTGTAAAATCTAAAGATGGAAATGAACAAGTTTCAAATAGAGAGGGAAAATATTATGGAGATTTTCCATTGGTCGTACTTATAAATGGTGGAAGTGCTTCAGCTTCTGAAATTGTATCAGGTGCAATTAAAGATAATAAGAGAGGAATCCTTGTTGGGGAGAAAACTTTCGGTAAAGGAAGTGTTCAAACTCTTATACCTCTTCCAGATGGAGATGGAATGAAACTTACTATTGCTAAATACTATACTCCAAGTGGAATCTGTATTCATGGAATAGGAATTGAGCCTGATGTAAAAGTTGTGGAAAAAGAAGGATATATGCTTTTTGATAGCATGGTAACAAATATTGATGAAAATGAAAGTAAAGAGAATAAGAAAGAACTAATAAAAGAGATTAAAGGAGAAGAGGCTGCGAAAGAGTTTGAAAATCATAAAGATATTCAATTAGATACAGCAGTTGGAATTCTTAAAGGATTACTTATAAATAGTAATAATAAATAAATTGAGGAGAAAGGTGAAAAAATGCTTTATATAGTTGCAACACCAATAGGAAATCTTGAAGATATGACTTTGAGAGGAATTCGTATTTTAAAAGAGGTAAATTATATTTTTGCTGAAGATACAAGAGTAACAAAAAAACTTTTAAATCACTTTGAAATAGAAAATACAGTATATAGATATGATGAGCATACAAAAATGCATCAAATAGCTAATGTAATAAATCTATTAAAAGAGGGAAAAGATATTGCTCTAGTAACAGATGCAGGAACACCATGTATATCAGATCCAGGATATGAGTTAGTAGATGCTGCTCATAAAGAGGGGATAAAAGTTGTTCCAATTCCTGGAGCAAGTGCTTTAACAGCTTCAGCTTCAGCAGCAGGAATCAGCATGAGAAGATTTTGTTTTGAAGGGTTTCTTCCTAAGAAAAAGGGAAGACAAACTCTTTTAAAATCATTAGCTCAAGAGGAGAGAACAATAGTTATATATGAATCACCATTTAGAATAGAGAAAACTTTAAGAGATATTGAAGAGTTTATTGGTGTAAGAGAAGTTGTAATAGTTAGAGAGATTACTAAAATTTATGAAGAGATATTAAGAGGAACTACTACTGAGTTAATTGAAAAATTAGCTAAAAATCCTATTAAAGGAGAGATAGTTCTTCTAATAAAAGGACAGGAAGACTAAGGAGAAAAATTATGTCAATGACAAAGATAAACTGGTATCCAGGACATATGAAAAAAACAAAAGATTTGATAAAGGAGAATATGCAACTAATAGATATTGTTCTTGAAGTTGTAGATGCAAGAATACCTCTATCAAGTAAAAACCCTGATATATCAGTTTTTGCTAAAAATAAAAAGAGAGTAATTGTTTTAAATAAGTCAGATCTTGTTGAAAAATCAGAGATTCAATACTGGAAAAAATATTTTAAAGATAATAATTTTGCAGATGAAGTATTGGAGATAAGTGCTGAAACAGGATTTAATATAAAAGCTTTGTATAGTATAATAGACAAGGTTTCTGCTGAAAAGAAAGAGAAACTTATGGCTAAAGGACTTAGAAAAGTAAATGTACGTCTTATGGTTGCAGGGATACCAAACGTTGGTAAATCTAGATTGATCAATAGAATAGTAGGAAAAAATAGTGCAGGAGTAGGAAATAAACCGGGATTTACTAAGGGAAAACAATGGATTAGAATAAAAGATGGTTTAGAACTTTTAGATACTCCAGGAATCTTATGGCCTAAGTTTGAAAGTGATGAAGTAGGACAAAATTTAGCAATTACAGGAGCTATTAGAGATGAGATTTTACCAATAGAGGATATTGCATGTATTCTTATAGGTAAAATGATAAAATATAATATGTGGAATGTTTTTGCAGAGAGATATAAGCTTGAACCAGAAGATAAGAGTGAAATTTTAGGTGAAATTCTTGAGAAAGTTGCTCTTAGAAATAAGATGTTTAATAAAGGTGAAAGTCTAAATATACAACAAGCGGCTTATACAGTTTTAAGAGATTATAGAAATTGTAGATTGGGAAAATTTGGACTAGACAGATAGTTGGAGGATATAATTATGGAAAAATTAAACATTGATTTAAATACTTTAGAAGAGACACTTGTAGCTTTTTTAAAAGATGAAGTTGAAAAGACAGGGTTTAAAAAGGTTGTTTTAGGTTTATCTGGAGGAATTGATTCAGCTCTAGTAGCATTTTTAGCAGCTAAAGCTTTTGGTCCAGAAAATGTATTAGGTGTGATGATGCCTTATAAAACTTCGAGTAAAGAGAGTGTAGAGCATGCTAAGTTAGTAGTTGAAGCATCAGGAATAAGAAGCATTAAAGTTGAAATAACTCCTATGGTTGAACCTTATTTTCAAATGAATCCAGATATGAGCAGCTTAAGAAGAGGAAATATGATGGCAAGACAGAGAATGAATATCCTTTTTGACAATGCTGCTAAAGAAAATGCTTTAGTTTTAGGAACTTCAAATAAAACAGAGATACTTTTAGGATATAGTACACAATTTGGTGATTCAGCATCAGCAGTAAATCCAATAGGAGATCTATATAAAGCACATGTATGGAATCTTTCAAGACATATAGGAGTTCCACATGAGTTAATTGATAAAAAACCTAGTGCTGATCTTTGGGAAGGACAAACAGATGAGCAAGAATTAGGTTTTTCATATAAGATGGCAGATGAAATATTATACAGATTGATTGATGAGAGAATGACAGCAGAAGAGATAGTTGAAGAGGGATTTTCAAAAGAGATAGTTGAGAAAATTCAAAGAAAGATAAGATTTTCTCAATATAAAAGAAAACTACCTGTTATAGCTAAAATATCAAAAAGAACTTCGGGAATAGATTTTAGATACCCAAGAGATTGGGGAGTATAATACTTATAAACAGAAGGGGTGGTTTCAATGCCAAGAAGAGATGAGCAACTACTAGAGGAGTTAAATGAGTTTCAGAAAGAGAAAGAACGTATTAGAAATATTGTTGGACAGATAGGTGGTACACACAATTCAGAACACATGATAATAAACTTTATTTTTATAATATTGATAGTAGCACTACTCATACTTGGAATAGTTTTGCAAAAAATATCACTATTTTTGACATTGGAAGTAGCAGTTTTATTAGGTATCTTCAAAATAATTTGGATGTTTTATGAAGCTCAAAGAGCTAATCACTTTCAATTTTGGATAATGAACTCATTGGAGTATAGAATTAATGAAGTTGATAAAAGATTAAGAAGAATAGAAAAAGCTTTGACAGCAGAGAAAAATGATAGTGAAGTAAAAGAAGAAAATAAAAGTGAAAAATAAAGGGTGATAATATGGAAATAATATGGTTAGTAGGGGCAATTATATTTGCAGTAGTAGAGTTTATAGTTCCTGGACTTATTTCCATTTGGTTTGCTATTTCAGCAGTTGCCACAATGTTTTTCTCAATGGTAATAGAGAGTATTCTCTATCAAGGATATTTTTTTATAATAGTTTCAATAGTTTTGTTACTTTTAACAAGAAGTTATTGTAAAAAGATACGTTCTCAAAAAAATGATAAGGTAGATAGAATAACTGGAACTGTTGTTGAAATTAAAGATATTGATGAAAAGGGAAATTATATTATCTACTTAGATGGAAAATATTGGCTAGGAAAATCTGAAGCACCTTTAAATATTGGAGATAAAGCTAAGATCTTAAAGATTGAAGGAATAAAACTTGTATTAGAAAAAGAAAATTAAGGTAATAGAGGGAACATTCAGTTCACCTCTATTTTTGTTTTGATAATATTAAAAATAAAAGTTAAAATAGTAAATAAATTAATTTATATGTAAAGAAAAAAACCTTGACATAGTTTATAAAATCTTATATAATACTTAGGAGATATAATGGAATTAAGTGAATTTTTAGAAGTTTCAACACTTTTAGATTATTATAAGAACTTGTTAAGTGACAAACAGAGAGAGTATTTAGTGAATCATTTTGAAGAGGATCTCTCATTGTCTGAGATAGCTAAAAACAATAATGTAAGTAGACAAGCTGTATATGATAATATTAAAAGGGGAATAAAATTATTAAAAGAATATGAAGAAAAACTAGGTTTCTACGAAAAAGACAGAGAGTTATATGGAAAACTAAAAGAGTTGAGAGATAACTTTAAAGTAGAAAAGCTAGATGATATATTGGATAGCTATTTTAGTTAGAGGTGGATATGTTAGATAATTTAGGTTCTAGATTTCAAGAGATTTTTAAAAAAGTAAGAGGACATGGGAAATTAAGTGAAAGCAATATAAAAGAAGCATTAAGAGAAGTAAGAATGTCTCTACTTGAAGCTGACGTAAACTATAAAGTTGTAAAAGATTTTACAAAGAAGATACAAGAAAAATCTGTTGGAACAGATGTTTTAAAGGGGATAAATCCTGGACAACAATTTATAAAGATAGTTAATGATGAATTAGTAGAACTTTTAGGAGGAACAAATTCAAGACTGACTAAAGGGGTAAAAAATCCAACTGTTCTAATGCTTTCAGGGCTACAAGGGGCAGGAAAAACAACTTTTGCAGCAAAACTAGCTAACTATTTAAAGAAACAGGGAGAATCTGTTTTAATGGTAGGAGCAGATATATATAGACCAGCAGCAATAAAACAACTACAAGTTTTAGGAGAACAAATTAATGTTCCTGTGTATGCTGAGGAAGATACAAAAGATGCTGTGGCAATTTGTGAAAGAGGGCTTGAAAAAGCTAAAGAGTTAAAATCTACATATATGATAATAGATACTGCAGGAAGACTTCACATAGATGAGAAGTTAATGGATGAGCTTAGAAATATTAAAAAAGCTGTTAGACCTCAAGAGATTCTATTAGTTGTAGATGCTATGATAGGGCAAGATGCTGTTAACTTGGCAGAATCATTTAATAATGTTTTGAGTATAGATGGAGTAGTTTTAACAAAACTAGATGGAGATACAAGAGGGGGAGCTGCCCTTTCAATAAAATCTGTTGTTGGTAAACCTATTAAATTTGTTGGAGTAGGAGAGAGAATAGATGATATTGAACTTTTCCATCCAGAAAGACTTGTTTCAAGAATCTTAGGAATGGGAGACGTAGTTTCACTTGTTGAAAAAGCTCAAAGTGCAATAGATGAAGAAGATGCAAAATCTTTAGAAGAAAAGATAAGAACACAAAAATTTGACTTAAATGACTTCTTAAAACAACTTCAAAATATTAAAAAATTAGGTTCATTAGGAAGCATTTTAAAATTAATACCTGGTATGGGGCAAATTGGTGACTTAGCTCCAGCTGAAAAAGAGATGAAGAAAGTAGAAGCAATAATACAATCTATGACTTTTGAAGAGAGAAAGAAACCAGAGATATTAAAAGCAAGTAGAAAGAAGAGAATAGCAATGGGTAGTGGTACTGATGTATCAGATGTAAATAGGCTATTGAAACAATTTGAACAAATGAAAGAGATGATGAAGATGTTCAGTGGTGGAAAGATGCCGTCATTCCCTGGCTTTCCTGGTATGAAAGGTGGAAAGGGAGGAAGATTCCCTTTTTAAAAAATAAATAAAAAATTTAAGTAATAATAAAAGGAGACGTGAAAAAATGTTAAAATTAAGACTTACAAGACTTGGAGACAAAAAAAGACCTTCTTATAGAATCGTTGCTATGGAAGCTTTAACAAAAAGAGATGGACAAGCAGTTGCTTACTTAGGAAACTACTTCCCACTAGAAGATTCTAAAGTTGTTTTAAAAGAAGAAGAAATCTTAAACTTCCTAGCAAATGGAGCTCAACCTACAAGAACAGTTAAATCAATCCTAGTTAAAGCTGGAGTATGGGCTAAATTTGAAGAATCAAAAAGAAAATAATTAAGAAAAGTTTTTAAGAGAGGCTTTATACAGTAGTGTAGAGCCTCTTTTTCTAATACTTTATTAGACAACTATTAAAAGATTTGATATAATTTGATATACTATAAAAATTTAATTTTAAAATAGAGAAGTTTAGAAAGGTGAGTTATGGAAAAGATATTTGAGACAGTAGCAAAGGAATTAAAGTTAAAAGTTAATCAAGTTACAAATACAATGCAACTTTTAGATGAAGGTGCAACTGTACCATTTGTTTCAAGATATAGAAAAGAGGTAACAGGAAATCTTGATGAAATAGAAATTGGGAAAATATTAGAATCTGTAACATATCTTAGAAATCTTGAAAAGAGAAAAGAAGAGGTAATTAGATTAATAGAGGAACAAGGGAAAATTACAGAGGAACTTAGAAAGAGCATTGAAGATGCTGAGAAACTTCAAGAGGTAGAGGATATATATTTCCCTTATAGAAAGAAGAGAAAAACAAAGGCTGATATTGCAAAAGAAAGAGGACTTGAGCCTCTTGCTGATATTATGTTAAAGGCAAAGTCAGTGGAAGAGTTAGTAGAAAAAGCACAAGGATTTTTAACTGAAGATATAAAAACAGTTGATGAGGCTATTGATGGAGCTATGCTAATTATAGCTCAAAATATCTCTGAAACTCCTGCTTATAGAGAGCAAATAAGAGAGATTATGCTTAAATATGGTATTCTTGTAACTAAAGAGAGTAAAAAAGCTAAGGAATTAGATGTAAAAAAAGTTTATGGAGATTATTATGATTATAGTGAGCCAGTTACAAAGATGCCACCTCACAGAATATTAGCAGTAAATAGAGGAGAGAAGGAAGATATACTATCTGTTAATATCACTTTAGATGAAAAAACTAGAGCTAGAGTGGAAAATCTTATATTAAAAGATTTTTTAAATAAAAACTTAAAGGATATTTATCTGAAAATAGTTGTAGACTCTTTAGATAGATTAATTTTACCATCTATTGAGAGAGAGGTTAGAAATATTTTAACTGATAAAGCTGAGTTAGAAGCTATTGCAGTATTTAAAGATAATTTGAAGAATCTTTTATTACAAGCACCACTAAAAGAGAAGAGTATATTAGCACTTGACCCAGGGTATAGAACTGGTTGTAAAGTAGCAGTAATTGATAAAAATGGATTTTATAGAGAAAATGATGTATTTTTCCTAGTTGGAGAGATGCACTCACCAAAACAGTTAGCTGAAGCAGAGAAGAAAATAATTGATTATGTAAATAAGTATAAAATTGATATAATAGTAATGGGAAATGGAACTGCCTCAAGAGAGACAGAAAGTTTTGTTGCAGATGTAATTAAAAAGAATAAATTAGATGTTAAGTATCTAATAGCAAATGAAGCAGGAGCATCAATATATTCAGCATCAAAGATAGCAGCAGAGGAGTTTCCTGATCTAGATGTAACAGTTAGAGGAGCTATTTCTATTGGAAGAAGGGTACAAGATCCATTAGCTGAATTGGTAAAAATTGATCCTAAATCTATTGGTGTTGGTATGTATCAACATGATGTAAACCAAGGACGTTTAGATGAATCATTAGATTCTGTAATTAACTATGTTGTAAATAGTGTAGGAGCTAATTTGAATACAGCATCATGGGCACTACTTTCACATATTTCAGGAATCAAAAAGAATATAGCTAAAAATATAGTTGAATATAGAAAAGAGAATGGAAACTTTAAAAATAGAAAAGAATTGATGAAGGTAAAAGGAATTGGAGCTAAGGCATATGAGCAAATGGCTGGATTCTTAGTAATTCCAGAGGGAGAAAATGTTTTAGATAATACAATAATCCACCCTGAATCATATCACATAGCTAAGGAGATCTTAGAAACTGTTGGATTCACCGTTGAAAAATATGGAGAAGATTTAACAGGAGCTAGAGAGCAATTAAAAAATTTTAAAGCTGAAAAATTTGCTAAAGAAAATGGTTATGGAGAGGAAACAGTTAAGGATATCTATCAAGCTTTAATTAGAGATAGAAGAGATCCTAGAGATAGCTTTGAAAAACCTCTTTTAAAATCAGATATATTAAAAATGGAAAATCTTCAAATTGGAATGGAGATTGAGGGAACAGTAAGAAATGTAGTTAAGTTTGGAGCTTTTATAGATATTGGATTAAAAAATGATGCTCTACTACACATTTCAGAGATCTCTAATAAATTCGTAGATGATCCAAGTAAAGTTTTATCAGTTGGACAAATTATAAAAGTAAGAATAAAAGATATAGATAAAGAGAGAGAAAGAGTAGCATTGACTAAAAAGGAGAAATAGAATGAAAATAAAGAAGAATTCTCTTCTTATAAAAATAATATTCTATAATGATATAGCAATAATAATCACATCTGTGACTATTGCTCTTTTTCTGATTCTTATCTCTTTCCAAAGTCTTGAAAATAGAATTGTAGATGCTGGAAGAGATAAGATAACTCTTTTAAATAAAGGGTATAATTCAGTAATTTTACAAGCTAAAGATGATCTGTTCCAAGTTTCAAGAAATATAAATATCCTTTCAGGAAAGAATATAAATAATAAATTTACCTATAATACAGTTGCTAAATTAATTAGAAATCAACTGACAAAGAAAAACTTGAAACTGTATTCTGATAGTATTGTTTGTATTGTATCTTCAGATGGAATGCCATTGGGAGAAGCCAGTGGTAACAGAAAAAATTTAATAAATGGTGAAACAAGTAGATATATTTTAGAAAAGAATCTCTCTCGTAGTGAAGAGGATATGGATAGCATCTATTTTGGAAAATTGGGAGATACTGTCTATGCTAGAATAGTTATACCATATAATTCTGGTTCAGGAAGATCAAAGGAGTTTCTTGTTCTAACATTGCCAATTAATCAAAATGTTTTAGATAATTTACGGAAATTTGTTGGATTGGATAAGAATGATAAGATATTTTTAGTAGTTGATAATACATATCAGTTTGGAGATCTAGGATTAGAAAAGGGAAGTAAATTTTTTAGAAAAAAAGAGAATTGGGAATACGAGTACTTCTATAGAAAGAAAACAATAGATAATACAGTGTACTACATGTCTCTATATAATATTCAAGATTACAATAAAAAATATATTGCGAATATAGGTATAGGTTTAGTTGGAGATGAAATAGTAAGAGATAAAGTAAAAGTTTCATTTTCAATTTTATTAATAGTTTTAGGACTTATTATAACAAGTACAACTATTTGTGCAAGAATATTTTATGAGCTTTTAGCTCCTCTAAATAAATTAATTGAGGCAGTTGATGGAATCAGTAAGGGTAATTATGATCTTTCATTTAATGATGAAGAGGTTGAGGAGATAAGATCTCTTTCTAAATCCTTTGAGCATATGGCTAAAAGTGTAAGAGATAAAGAGAAAATCTTAAAAGAAAAAAATAATAAACTTTTAGAAAATATTAATAGAATAGATGCCATAGAAAAGATTCTAATGGGATTACAGATTGAAGATGATATAACTTCAACAGTAAAAAGTCTTTTATCAGCTTTTACCTCTGAAATGGGATTGGGATACAGCAGAGCTATGTATTTTAGATATAGTCGTGAAATTGATACTCTTGTAGGAGAGATGTCAAGTGTTAACAGTATGGTAAAAGCAGAGATTACTAAAAAAGATGAAAAAACTCAAGGAGATGGATTTGAGTTTCAATTGATGAACTTAAATAAATTAGTACACTTGATTAAGATACCATTTAAAGAAGATAGTATGTTGGTAAAATCCCTGAGAGAAAAGAGAGTTATCTATCACAATGATAAAGGGTATAAATATAATTTGGGAAATGATCTTTTTAAAAGTTTTGGAATAAATAACTTTTTATTATTCCCAGTATACAATAATAACAGAAATTATGGGTGTATTTTAGTAGATTACTTTGGAAAAAATAGAAAGATCTCTGAAGAGGAAGCTGAATTGATGACACTGTTATCAATAAATACAGCTATTAGATTGGAAAATAAAACAATGGAAGAGGCTAAAATTGACTATGAGAGAACAGCGACTTTAGCTAGATTGGCAAATAGATTCTTTGGTAGAAGGGAAGTTTCACTGAAAAAAATAATTTCTATTATTGAAAGAATGGCAGAATATGATTATAATGATAGTTGTATTGTAGATGAGATTTTAAAGGCAAGAGATGAGATTGTAAAAATTAAACAGGAAAATCTTATCCTAAAAGAGTACTCAAAAATTGATGAAAATGAGATGAAGCCAATAGAATTTGATCAAATAATCTATGATGTTGTAGATGAGATACAGCCTGAGTTAGATAGAGAGGGAATAACTATCTCTGTATTTATGAATTGTAGTGGTAGAATATTAGGAGATAGAAAAAAATTAAGTAGAGTATTCTATGAGCTTATAAAAAATGCTAAAATGGCATTAAGAGATCAAAAGAATAAGGATAAAAAAATTAATATAGTTGTTTCTAAGGATAAAAATATAGATAAAATAAGAATCAATATAATAGATAATGGAATGGGAATGACAGAGGAACAGATGATAAATATTTTAGATCCATTTGTAAGTTATACTGATGGAACTCCAGGATTGGGACTTGCTATTGTTGATAGAGTAATCAAAGATCATCATGGAGTAATTAAGTTTTATTCTAAAGTAGACGAGGGAACAGATATAAAAATAACATTAAATATATACAAGGAGGAAATTTTATAATGAGTGATAAAGATTATGGAGCCACTCTAAACCTTCCGAAGACAAGTTTTCAAATGAAAGCTAATCTTCCAAATAAAGAGCCTAAATTTATAAAGATGTGGCAAGAACAGGAGATTTATTTTAAAGGAATAGATAAAGATAAACCTTCTTTCATATTACATGATGGACCACCATATGCAAATGGTGAGATTCATATAGGACATGCACTTAATAAAATATTAAAAGATATTATCTTGAAATATAAGAGATTAAGAGGATATAATGCACCATATATTCCAGGTTGGGATACTCATGGACTTCCTATTGAATTAAAAGTAACAGAAAAACTTGGATCAAAAGCTAAGGAGATGACTCCAGCAGAGATCAGAGAACTTTGTGCAGAATATGCTAAAAAATGGGTAGGAATTCAAAGAGAGGGATTTGTAAGATTAGGAGTTTTAGGAGATTGGGAAAACCCTTACCTAACTTTAAAACCAGAATATGAAGCTAAGCAATTAGAGGTATTTGGAGAGCTTTATGAAAATGGATATATCTTTAAAGGGTTAAAACCTATTTATTGGTCACCAGTTACTGAAACTGCCTTAGCAGAAGCAGAGATAGAGTATAAAAATGTATCTTCACCTTCAATCTATGTAAAGATGAAAGCTAACCAAGATCTATTAGATAGAATTGGTATGACAGAAGAAACTTGGGTTGTAATTTGGACAACAACTCCTTGGACACTTCCAGCAAACGTAGCTATATCTTTAAACCCTGATTTTGAATATGGAGTATACAAAACAGAAAAAGGAAACTTAATTTTAGGAAAAGATTTAGCTGAACAAGCATTCTCAGCTATGGAGATTGAAAACTATGAATTAATAAAAGAGTTTGTAGGTAGAGATATTGAAAGAACTACTTATCAACATCCATTCTTAGATAGAACAGGACTAGTTATTTTAGGAACTCATGTTACTGCTGATGCAGGAACAGGTTGTGTACATACAGCACCTGGACATGGACAAGATGACTATGTTGTAGGAACAAGATATGGACTTCCTGTAATCTCTCCAATTAACCATAAAGGAGTATTAACAGAAGATGCAGGGCAATTTGCAGGATTATTCTATGCAAAAGCAAATAAAGAGATCTGTGCTTACTTAGAGGGAACAGGAGATCTTCTAAAATTAAAGATGATAGAACACTCATATCCTCACGATTGGAGATCTAAAACTCCAGTAATATTCAGAGCTACAGAGCAATGGTTTGTTAATGTAGAAGGTTCAGATATAAGAGAAAGAGCTTTAAAAGCTTTAGATGATGTAACATTCATTCCAGCTTGGGGAAGAAATAGAATTGGATCAATGCTAGAAACAAGACCTGACTGGTGTATCTCAAGACAAAGAGTATGGGGAGTACCTATTCCAGTATTCTATAATGTTGCAACAGGAAAAGAGATCTTTAATAGAGATATTTTAAATAGAATAATTGAGATTGTAAAAAAAGAGGGAACTATAGCTTGGGTAAAATATAGTGCTGAAGAGTTAATAGGAGAAGAACTTCTTGAAAAATACAATCTAAAAGGTGTAGAATTAAGAAAAGAAACAAATATTATGGACGTTTGGTTTGACTCTGGAGTTTCTCATAGAGCTGTACTAGAAACAAGAGGAGATCTATTACACAGACCAGCAGATCTATACTTAGAAGGATCTGATCAACATAGAGGATGGTTCCAAACATCGCTTCTTACTTCAATAGGATCAACTCATGATGCTCCATTTAAAAATATCCTTACTCATGGATTTGTAAATGATGGAGAAGGAAAGAAAATGTCAAAATCTGTTGGAAATACAGTAGTACCAGCAGATGTTATAAAAGTTTATGGAGCCGATATTTTAAGATTATGGTGTGCATCTGTAGATTATAGAGAAGATGTTAAAATCTCTGATAATATCCTTAAACAAATGGCTGAAGCTTATAGAAGAGTAAGAAATACAGCAAGATATATTTTAGGAAATAGTAATGACTTCAATCCTAATACAGATAGAGTTCCATATGAGCAATTAATGGAAATTGATAAATGGGCATTACATAAACTTGAAGTATTAAAGAGAAAAGTTACAGAAAACTATGATAAATATGAGTTCTATAACCTATTCCAAGATATCCATTACTTTGCAGGAGTAGATATGTCAGCTTTCTATCTTGATATTATAAAAGATAGACTTTATACTGAAGGAACTAATTCAATAGAGAGAAGATCTGCTCAAACAGTTATGACAGAAATTCTAGTGACTTTAACTAAGATGATAGCTCCAATCCTATCATTTACAGCTGAAGAAATTTGGGAAACTTTACCAGAAGTATTAAAAGATAAAGAATCTGTTCTTTTAACAGATTGGTATAAAGAAAATGATGAGTATCTAAATCCAGAGATTGAAAATAAATGGGTAGAGATTATAAAAGTTAGAAAAGAAGCTAATAAATCTCTTGAAAAAGCAAGACAAGGAAAAGATAGAATTATAGGAAACTCATTAGATGCAAAAGTTATGTTACATTCAACAGATGCAGAGATTCAAAAATTCTTAGTTGAAAATAGAGAGAAACTTGAACTTGCTCTAATTGTTTCAGAGGTTGAAATAGTAGAAAATATTGATGAAACTTTCACTAAAGGAGAAGAGGCAACAGATCTTTACGTTAAAGTTCTTCATGCAGAGGGAGAAAAATGTGAAAGATGTTGGAAATACTCTAAAGAGCTTGGAAAAGATCCAGAACATCCAACTCTTTGTCCAAGATGTACAAGTGTACTAAAAAAATAAAAGCTAGGAGAAAAGATGGTATATATAATTTTAGTGGCTATATTGATAGCTTTAGATCAAGTGTCAAAATATATTATAGATAATAACTTTTTTGAAGGAGATACCCTTGGAGTAATAACTGATTTTTTTCATATTACATATGTTAAAAATAGAGGAATAGCCTTTGGTATGTTTCAAGGAAAGTTAGATATTATAAGTATAGCAACAGTAATAGCTATAATTGCCATTATCTATTATTTATACAGAGATAGAAATAAAATGCCTATTTTGGAGAAAATAGGCTTTAATTTCATTCTTGCTGGAGCTATTGGAAATATGATAGATAGAGTAGCAAGAGGATTTGTCATAGATATGATTGATTTCAGAGGAATCTGGGCTTTTGTATTTAATTTGGCAGATGTATGGATTAATATAGGTGTATTATTAATATTGTTAGAATATTTCTTTGATAATAAAAAGAAAAAAATATAGGAGGAAGAAAAATGACATTTCAAGAGATAATTTTTGCTCTCCAAAAGTACTGGAGTTCTAAAGGATGTGTATTAGGAAATCCTTATGATATTGAAAAAGGAGCTGGAACATTTAACCCAAATACATTTCTTATGTCTTTAGGACCAGAACCATGGAATGTTGCTTATGTAGAACCATCTAGAAGACCAAAAGATGGAAGATATGGAGAAAACCCAAATAGAGTATATCAACATCATCAATTCCAAGTTATTATGAAACCATCTCCATTAAATATTCAAGAACTTTACTTAGAAAGTTTAAGAGTATTAGGAATTGAACCAGAAAAACATGATATTCGTTTTGTTGAAGATGACTGGGAATCACCAACACTAGGAGCATGGGGACTAGGTTGGGAAGTATGGCTTGATGGAATGGAAGTAACTCAATTTACTTATTTCCAACAAGTTGGAGGATTAGAACTTGATCCAATTCCTGTTGAAATTACTTATGGATTAGAAAGACTTGCATTATATATTCAAAATAAAGAGAATGTATATGATTTAGAGTGGGCACCAGAAGTAAAATATGGAGATATGAGATTCCAATTTGAATATGAAAACTCTAAATACTCATTTGAATTAGCAGATCTTGAAAGTCATTTTAAATGGTTTGATGAATATGAGAAAGAAGCAGGAAGAATTCTTGATGCAGGATTAGTTCTTCCAGCATATGACTATGTATTAAAATGCTCACATACATTTAACGTTTTAGATTCAAGAGGAGCTATATCTACAACTGAAAGAATGGCTTATATATTAAGAGTTAGAAACTTAGCAAGAAGATGTGCAGAAGTTTATGTACAAAATAGAAAGGATCTAGGATACCCTCTTTTAAAAAAGAAATAAGATAAAATTTTAAATTAAAAAGAGGATTAATGTAAAAGAGGAGGAAATAAAGTGAGATTATTATTTGAAATCGGAATGGAAGAGTTACCTGCAAGATTTTTGAAACAGGCTCTAAAAGATTTAAAAACAAACTTAGAAAATAAATTAAAAGATGGAAGAATAAATTTTAAAGAGATTAAAACATATGGAACACCAAGAAGATTAGTACTTGATGTTCATGAATTAGCAGAGAAACAAGAGGATTTAAATCTTCTAAATATGGGACCTGCTAAAAGTGTAGCATATGATATCAATGGAGAGATCTCAAGAGCTGGATTAGGATTTGCAAAATCTCAAGGAATAGATGCTGCTGATCTTGAAATAGTAAGTACTCCAAAAGGTGAATATATAGCTGCTAGAAAATTCATGCAAGGGAAAGAGGTAAAAGAACTTTTACCAGAAATCTTAAAATCTCTTGTATTAGAATTAAGTTTCCAAAAATCAATGGTATGGTCAGATAAAAAATTAAGATTTGCAAGACCTGTTCAATGGTTCTTAGCAATGTGTGATGACCAAGTTGTAAACTTTGAAATAGAAGGAATAGTAAGTGGAAATAGATCAAGAGGACACAGATTCTTTGGAAAAGAGTTTGAAGTAAATAGTATTGATGAGTACTTTGCAAAAATTAGAGAAAACAATGTTATCATAGATATTGAAGAAAGAAAAAATATGATAGTAAATCTAATTAAAGAAAATTGCACAAACTCAGGAGAGCAAGTTCTTATTGAACCTGAATTATTAGATGAGGTAACTAACCTTGTAGAGTATCCATGTCCAATAGTTGGAAGCTTTAATTCAGACTTCTTAGAAGTACCTCAAGAAGTTCTTATAATCTCTATGGAAGTTCATCAAAGATACTTCCCAATTCTTGACTCAAATGGAAAATTACTTCCTAAATTTGTAGTTGTAAGAAATGGTGTAGAAACTTCTGAACAAGTAAGAAAAGGAAATGAAAAGGTATTATCAGCAAGACTAGCAGATGCTAGATTCTTCTATCAAGAAGACTTAAGAGCTCCACTAGCTGATAATGTTGAAAAATTAAAAACAGTAGTATTCCAAAAAGATCTAGGAACTATCTACTCTAAAATAGAAAGAAGTAGCAAAGTTGCTGAATATTTAATTGATGCTTTAGGATGTAACGATAGAAAAGATTCAGTTTTAAGAACTGTATACTTAGCTAAAGCAGACCTTGTATCAAATATGATAGGAGAAAAAGAGTTTACTAAACTTCAAGGATTTATGGGAGCTGATTATGCTCTTAAAAATGGAGAGGGAGAAAGAGTTTCTTTAGGAATTAAAGAGCACTACTATCCAAGATTCCAAGGTGACCAAATGCCTACAGAAATAGAAGGAATTATAGCTGGACTTGCTGATAGATTAGATACTCTAGTAGGATGTTTCGGTGTTGGAGTAATTCCAAGTGGATCTAAAGACCCATTTGCTTTAAGAAGAGCAGCTCTAGGAATAGTAAATGTAATAATCAATTCAAGACTAGATCTTTCTTTAAAAGCTCTTGTTGAAAAATCATTAGATACTTTAGAAGAGTGTGGAGTATTAAAAAGAGATAGAGCAACTGTTCTTGCTGAAGTATTAGAATTCTTCAAACAAAGAGAAAATAATATCTTCACTGATATGAAATACAGTAAAGATATCGTTGCTGCAGTATTAGATTCAAATAGCGACAATGTAATAGAAGCACTTGAAAAAGTAAAAACTTTAGAAGAGTTTGTAAAAGATGAAGCATTTGAAACACTTCTTCCAATAATAAAAAGAGTTGGAAACATCTCTAAAGATCATGAAAAAGGAATAATCAATCCTGATCTATTTAAAGTTCCAGTAGAAGAAGAACTATATAACTTCTCACTAGAATTAAATGGAAAAGTAATAGATGCACTTAACAATAAAGATTATAGAAAATACCTAAATGAAATAGTATTAGGAAAAGATATAATCAATAGATACTTCAATGAAGTAATGGTAATGGATAAAGATGAGGCTATAAAAGAAAATAGACTTTCTCAATTAAAATTCTTAGCAGATCTATTTGTAAAAATGGCTGATCTTAACCAAATAGAAGAGAGATAATATTATATTTATATAAATGAGAGCCTGAGAAATCAGGCTTTCTTTGTAAAATTAACACAGGGGAAATATAAGATGAAAGAGTTTTTTAAAAGAAAAAATATTGAAATATCTGTAAAAAGATATTGTATAGATGCTTTTAGTTATATGGCATTGGGATTGTTTTCAACTTTACTAATTGGTACTATTCTTAATACTATAGGTGGAAAACTAGGGATAACATTTTTAACTGATGTAATTTGGAAGATAGCTAAGGACATGACAGGACCAGCTATTGGAGTAGCAGTGGCTTATGGATTACAAGCTCCACACTTAGTGCTTTTTTCTTCTACAATAACAGGAGCAGCAGGGGGAATATATGGTGGACCTGTTGGATCTTTTATAGGGGCAGTTGTTGGAGCAGAGTTTGGAAAGATGGTATCAAAGGAAACAAAAGTTGATATTATAATAACTCCAGCAGTTACAATTTTAACAGGTTCTTTAGCAGTTTACTACATAGGTCCAGCAGTTGCTAAATTTATGGAAGCAGTAGGAGCTTTTGTAATGTATGCAACAGAGTTACAACCTTTTGCTATGGGGATAATTGTATCTGTGGTAGTGGGAATAGCATTGACACTTCCTATAAGTAGTGCAGCTTTATGTATGATGATAGGGTTAAGTGGATTGGCAGCAGGAGCTTCAACAGTAGGTTGTTCAGCACAAATGGTTGGATTTGCAGTGATGAGCTTTAAAGAAAATGGTTGGGGTGGACTTGTAGCTCAAGGGCTAGGAACTTCAATGTTACAGATAGGAAATATAGTTAAGAACTGGAAAATATGGATTCCACCTACATTGGCATCAGCTATTTTAGGACCAGTTTCAACTATGGTTTTAAAATATCAAAATATTCCAATAGCAGCAGGAATGGGAACAAGTGGACTTGTAGGACAGTTTGGGACTATCTCTACAATGGAAAGTTTAGGCATGAGAGGAGTAAATCTTTATTTAGGAATACTTATGCTTCACTTCATTTTATCAGCTATTTTAACTTTAATTATTGCTCAGTTTATGAGAAAGAAAAATTGGATAAAAGATGGAGATTTAAAATTAGATTTGTAAATTCTAAGGAGAAAAATGAAAAAGATAGATATAGAAAAGATAGAGAGATCTTTTGAAAATATATTGGAAGCTTTAGGAGAGGATAGAGAAAGAGAGGGGTTAAAAGAGACCCCAAAAAGAGTAGCTCAAAGTTATGGAGAACTTTTTTCTGGATTATTACAAGATCCTAAAGATGTATTACAAAGAACTTTCACTGTTGATAGAAATGATCTGATAGTTGAAAAAAATATTGATTTTCACTCTATGTGTGAGCATCATTTTTTACCTTTTTATGGGCAGATAGATGTTGCGTATATTCCAAATGGGAAGATAGTAGGGTTTGGAGATATAATAAAAGCAATAGATATTTTGGCTAAAAGACCTCAAATACAGGAGAGATTGTGTGCACAATTAGCTGATGCAATATATGAGACATTAGATTGTCAAGGTGTATTTATCATGGCTAAAGCTAAGCATATGTGCATGACAATGAGAGGGGAGAAAAGGCAGAATAGCGAGATTATCACAACAGCAGCTAGAGGAGTTTTTGAAACAGATTCTTCTAAAAAATTGGAAGTTCTTTCTTTGATAAAATAGAATGGAGAGATAATGGATAAAATTTATATTAATAATCTTGAATTTATAGGGTATCATGGAGTTTTTCCAGAGGAGAAAAAACTTGGGCAGAAATTTCAAGTTTCAGTTGAGATGAGTTGTGATACAAGAGAGGCTGGAAAAACAGGAGATCTAACTAAATCAACTCACTATGGTTTAGTTGCTGAGGATATAGGAAAATTATTTTTAGAAAAAAGTGTTGATCTTATAGAAACTTGTGCTGAAGATATAGCACAGATGATTTTAAGAAAATATCCTTTAATTTTTGAAGTTAAGGTAACAGTAAAAAAACCTTGGGCACCTTTACAAATGCATTTTGAAAATGTAGCTGTGGAGGTAACAAGAAAAAGACATAAGGCTTATCTATCAATAGGTTCAAATATTGGTGATAAGAAAGAAAATCTTTTAAAAGCGATAGAAAATATAGGAAAGATAGAGGATACAGAGGTAACAAAAGTTAGTACTATATTGGAAACAGAGCCTTTTGGTGTTGTAGATCAAGATGATTTTTTAAATGCTTGTTTAGAGATAAAAACTCTTCTTACACCTCAAGAGCTATTGAAAGAGTTATTGGGAATAGAGGAGAAAATGGGAAGAGTTAGAATAAAAAAATGGGGACCAAGAATAATAGATATAGATATTCTTCTTTATGATAAAGAGGTAATTGAAGATGATAATCTAGCAGTTCCACATCCTTGGATGTGTGAAAGAAGTTTTGTGTTAGATCCTCTTTGTGAAATTGCTCCTAATGTAATTCACCCATTAAAAAGAGAGAGTATATTTAATTTAAAAAGAAAATTAGATTTAAAAAATTAAAATAAAAAATTCAGATTGGGTAAAACCTCTCTGAATTTTTTATTTTTAGTTATTAGTTTTTATTTTCAGTAGTTGATGATGAATTAATTTTATTACTTAAAGCATCTAATTGTTTATTTGCACTTTCTTTAACATCAGAAATTTTATTAGCAGCACTATTTTTTATATCTTCATGTTTAGATTTTAAATCTGCTTTTATATCTTCAGTTTTCTCTTTTAGATCATTTTTAGTGTCTTCAATTAAAGATTTTGTTTTATCTTTTAACTCATCAGCTTTTTCAACTGTTACATCTTTAGCTTCTACAGCTTTTTCCTTAATATCCTCAGCAGCATTTTTAACATCTGTTTTTACTTCAGTAGCCTTTTGAGTAATTTCATTTTTGATGCTTTCATCTTTTTTACCATCACATCCAGTAATTAATATAGTAGTGGCTAAAGCTAAAATAAATATTGATAATTTTTTCATATTATCCCCTCCTTATATTAATAGTTTACAAAAAGGATAATAGCTTTCCTTTAAAAATAAATATTATTTAATTAGCTCAAGGAATTGTTCAATATTTTTTTGTCCAAATCCAGCTAATTTATCATCTATAATAATAGCAGGAACACTCATAATCTCAAATTTTTCTCTAAATTTAGGGAATGTGAAAACATCAATTACTTCTACATCAAGATTACTATTTTCAATAGCTATTCTCTGTGCTGATTGTACACTCTCAGGGCATCTACTACAACTTAAAGTAACTCCAATTTTTATTTTGTGAGGAATAGAAATACCATCAATTTTCTTTTTAGACTCTTCAGATATTTTTTGTCCAGCACCAGCAATATTATATAGAGCTAGAATAAAAGAGTTTAACTCATGTCCACCTGGAAGAGTTGAGAATTTTATTCCTTTAAAGTTGTTATCTTGATCAAAAAAGGCTATTGTTGGAAATCTTTCAGCATCAATCTTTTTTTCAAGTTCTAAATTTTCATTTTTATTTAGAGATTGAAAATCTATTTTATCAGAAAGAGATGAGATTTCACTTAAAAACTCTTCCATTTGAGTTGATTTAGCAATTTCAGGATCTTTTATAAGAACAACTTTAACTTTTTTATCAAATTTAACAAATATATCTTTTAATTGATTTTGAATATTATCATCTAAGAATTTTTTAGTAGGATGCTTAATTTCAGAAGTAGTTTTAGAATTATTTTCCTCTTTTTCCACTCCTAATTTACCTTTTAAATCATGGACATATTTTTCAATACTAAATGCTGCTGTAGCTCCATCAGAAACTGCTGTAACAAGTTGTCTTAATTTCTTAGGTCTGATATCTCCAGCTGCATAAACTCCCTCTATATTAGTAGCTAAATCTTCATCAGTAGGAATAAATCCTTGATAATCTAAAGTGATAATATCTTTAAATAGTTTACTTTGAGGTTCATATCCAATAAAGACAAATATTCCAAAACTTTCTCCTTCGTTAGCTTTATATTCAAAGATTTCATTAGTAACATTGTTTTTAAATTTAGCACTTCTAAGTTGGATATCTCCTTTAGCCTCTAATATTTCAGTATTAAATTTAACTTCAATTTTAGGATTAGCAAGAACTTTATCAGCTATTGATTTGGCACAAGTAAATTCAGGTTCTCTAGCTATAACAGTAACTTTTCTAGCAAATTTTGTTAAGAACATAGCTTCCTCAGCAGCAGCAAATCCAGCTCCAATAACAAATACATCCATATCAGTGAAAAATTCTCCATCACAAGTAGCACAATAAGCTACACCTCTACCAGTATATTCCTCTTCACCAGGGAATCCTAACTTTCTAGGAGATGCACCAGTAGCTATTAAGACAGAATATCCTTTATAACTATCAGTAGAAGTTTTAATCTCTTTAATTTCTTTAGAGAAATCCATATTAGTAACCTCTCCAGATATTATCTCTACTCCAAAAGCTTCAGCTTGTTTTTTTAGTTGTTCAGCATAGTTAGAACCAGTAGTTTCAAAAATTCCAGGGTAGTTTGCTACCTCGTTTGTTAGATAAATTTGTCCCCCAATACTAGATTTTTCAAGAATAAGAACGTTTAATTTAGCACGTCCAGCATATATTCCAGCAGTTAATCCAGTTGGACCTCCCCCTATAATAATTAGATCATATATTTTTTCCATAGTCATTTCCTCCATAAAAAAGATGAAAAGCACTACAAGAGCAGTGCTTTATTTTTATAATTTTCCTACTAAATCAATAGAAGGAACTATAGTTTCATCACCAGGCTCCCATTTTGCAGGACAAACCTCTCCATGTTCAGCTACAAATTTTGCTGCTTGTAATTTTCTTAATAATTCCTCTGCTTTTCTTCCGATACCAGTATCATGTACTTCATAAGCAACTATGACACCTTCAGGATTTATAATAAAGCTACCTCTTAAAGCTAAACCTTCCTCTTCAATCATAACATCGAAGTCTCTAGCTAACTTTCCAGTTGGATCTGCTAACATAGGATATTGTACTTTGTTAATTCTTTCAGAAGAGTCGTGCCAAGCTTTGTGAACAAAGTGAGTATCAGTAGATACAGAATAAATTTCACAACCTTCAGCTTTAAATTTATCATAATTTTCTGCTAGATCTTCTAATTCTGTTGGACAAACGAATGTAAAGTCAGCAGGATAGAAAACTATTGCAGCCCATTTTCCTTTTAGAGATTCACTATTTATTTCTTTAAATTCACCATTGTGGTAAGCCATTGTTTTAAATTCAGATATTTTTTTACCTATTAAAGACATATTATTCCTCCTTATATAAAATCTTTACTTATTTGTAATTGTTACAATTTAATAATAACATTTATTATTAAATAAGTCAACAATTATTTTTTTAAGATTATATATCTTGTTTTTAAAAGAGATTTGTATTAAAATTTAAAATAAATTGTAAAATTAGGGAGGGAACAATGATACTAAAATGTAGAGATAAAAATATAGAACTAGGGAAAAAGACTTTAATTATGGGAATTTTAAATGTAACTCCTGATTCTTTTTCAGATGGAGGAAGATATAATAGTTTAGAGTTAGCTCTGGAACAAGCTAAAAAAATGGTGAAAGATGGAGCTGATATAATAGATATTGGTGGGGAATCTACAAGACCTGGACATACACAAATTAGTGTAGAAGAGGAGATAGAAAGAGTTGTTCCAGTTATAGAGATGTTATCTAGAGAGTTAGATGTGGTTATCTCAATAGATACTTATAAATATCAAGTAGCAGAGGCTGCATTAAAAGCTGGTGCTCATATAATTAATGATATATGGGGATTGCAATATGACAATGGAGAGATGGCAAAATTAGTAGCTGATTATAATGTTCCTGTAATAGCTATGCATAATCAGAATGGGATTGAATATAGTGAAGATATTATTTTAAGTATGAGAAGATTTTTTAAAAAGACATATGAGATAGCAGATAGATATGGGATTTTAAGAGATAATATAATATTAGATCCTGGAATTGGATTTGGAAAAGGAATGGAAGAGAATATAGAGGTTTTAACTAGATTAGAAGAGTTGAGAGATATGGGAAGAATTCTACTTGGAACTTCTAAAAAAAGATTTATAGGAACTATTTTAGGTGGAGTTCCAACAGATGAAAGAGTAGAGGGAACTGTTGCAACTACTGTAATTGGAATAGGAAAGGGAGTGGATATAGTAAGAGTTCACAATGTTCTTGAAAATAAGAGGGCAGCTTTAGTGGCAGATAGAATGTATAGAAGATAAACTATAATTTATAATCCTAATAATTAAAGTAAAAATAGATTATCCCTAACATCAAGTTGACGTAATTTCCAAAAGTAAAGGAGTGTAAACGACTATTACTTTTGAGACACAGGCGAAGTCCTGTGTTACATTAATTTTAATTTTTTAGAAGCCCTCAGCGAAATGCAGTTAAGAAAATGCAACGTGTTTGAGCGGAGCTTGCGAAGCGAGTTTTGCATTTTCAACGGAATGAGCAATAGGGATTCTTTATTCACTGACATGGAGTCAAATTGATGTTAAAAAAGAATAGAGATAACTTAACTTGACTAAGAATCGCCAAATACAAAGGTACTTTGTCAAAACCTAGCGATGTGCTAGATAACTTAGCTTAGTTAGATAAACTATAGTTTAATAAAAAAATTGATAAAAAAATATTGAATATCCTCTGTTGTATTGAAAAAATATTATAAATATGGTAAAATTTTTAGATTGAGATACCTTTTTAATGATATCGGAGGAAAATAATTTATGATAAAAATATATACTGCACCAATAGCAGGAGTTACAGATTATACATATAGAGGAATACTAAAAGAATTTAAGCCAGATCTACTATTTACAGAGATGGTAAGTATAAATGCTTTAGAAGTAGCATGTGAAAAAACTTTAAAAGTTATACTTAGATTGAGAGAGGGAGACTCTGTTCAACTTTTCGGTAAAGATATAAAAAAAATGGTTGAAAGTGCCAAATTTGTTGAAAGTTTAGGAGTAAAACATATAGATATAAACTCTGGTTGTCCTATGAAAAAAATTGTAAATAATGGTTATGGGGCAGCTTTAATGGAGAATCCTGAACATGTAAGAGCTATGCTTTCAGAGGTAAGAAGTGCTTTAAATGATAGTACAGATCTTTCAATAAAGATAAGAGCAGGTTACAAAGAGTCAAAAAATCCTGTAGAAATAGCTAAAATAGCTGAAGAGGTAGGATGTAAACATATAACAGTTCATGGAAGAACTAGAGAGCAAATGTACACTGGAAAAGCTGATTGGAGTATTATAAAGCAAGTAAAAGAGAGTGTGAATATCCCAGTAATAGGAAATGGAGATATATTTACTGCTGAAGATGCCAAAGAGAGAGTAGATTTTTCAGGAGTAGATGGAATCATGTTAGCAAGGGGAATTTTTGGAAATCCTTGGTTAATAAGAGATATAAGAGAGTATTTCCAATATGGAAAAGTATTACACCCTGTAACACCAGAGGAAAAAGTAGATATGGCAATAGAGCATACTAGAAGAACTCAAATAGAGCATCCAGAGAGACCATTTATATTTGAACTTAGAAAGCATCTATGTTGGTATTTGAAAGGAATTAGAAAAAGTGCTGAATTTAAAGATAGAATCAATCATACAGATAGTTATGAAGAGATAATCTCGCTTTTAGAAAAAGTTAAGGAAAATATTCAGCCTGAAGATTATATAGAGATAGAAAATAGAGAACTTGAAAATATTTAAGGAGTTGAGAGAGTGGCTGGAGAAACACCTTTAATGAAGCAATACAAAGAGATAAAAGCAGAAAATAAAGATAGCCTTCTTTTCTTTAGACTTGGAGATTTTTATGAAATGTTTTTTCAAGATGCAGTAGTAGCATCAAAAGAGTTGGGATTAACTTTAACAAGTAGAAATAGAGAAAAAGATCAAGATGTACCATTGGCAGGAGTTCCCTATCACTCTGTAGGATCATACATAGCTAAACTTGTAAACAAAGGGTATAAAGTAGCTATTTGTGAGCAGGTAGAGGATCCTAAAACAGCTAAAGGGATAGTTAAAAGAGAGGTAACTAGAGTAATTACCCCTGGAACAGTAATTGATACTGAATATCTAGATGAGAAAAGCAATAACTACCTTATGGGAATTAAAATAGATGGAAACAGAGGGGCTATTGCTTATATGGATATTACTACTGGAGAGTTTAAAGCCAGTGAGTTTCAAAGTGAAGATATACTGTTTAAACTTCTAGGAGAGATCAATAAATTAGCTCCTAAAGAGATCCTTTTAGATGAAAAAACTTATGATAGATATGCAGAGGAGTTAAAAAAACATAACTCTTTAAACAGTGTAAATTTAAATAGAGTTTTAGAAAAGAAAAAATCAGAGGATTTTCTAAAAAAATACTTCAATATAGTATCTTTAGATAGCTTTGGAATGCAAGATAAAAAGTTAGCCTCAACTGTATCAGCTACAGTGTTAGACTATGCTGTGGAACTACAAAAGGGAAAAGAGCTACCAATTAACAACATAGTTTATACAAGTAGTGAAAATGTTATGGAGCTAAATATAACAACTCAAAAAAATCTTGATATTATAGACAATTATAGAGATAAAAGTGGAACAGGAACGCTACTGTGGGTAATGGATGAGTGTATGACCTCTATGGGAAGTCGTCTTCTTAAAAAGTTTATAAAAAACCCTCTTTTAGATGTAGAGAAGATTCAAGCAAGACAAAAAAATGTAGCTTTTTTTATAGAAAATGTTCTTTTGAGAGAGGAAGTTAGAGAGAAGTTAAAAAATATCTATGATATAGAAAGAATAATAGGTAAACTTGTTCTTGAAACTGAAAATGGTAGAGATTTAGTTGCACTAAAATATTCTATAAAAAATTCTCTAGAGATATTGAAACTTTTGAATGGGAACCCTATTTTTGCAATAGAGGTAAAAGAGTTAATTGATATATATAATCTAATTGAGAGAACAATAGTAGATGAACCCCCATTTTCAATAAGAGAGGGTGGAATAATAAAAACTGGTTATAGCAGTGAATTAGATGAGCTACATGGACTTTCAAAAGATGGGAAAAATTATATTTTAGAGATAGAGAATAGAGAGAGAGAAAGAACAGGAATAAAAGGATTAAAGATAAAATATAACAAGGTATTTGGATACTTTATTGAAGTTACAAAGGCAAATGCACATCTTGTTCCTGAAGATTATATAAGAAAACAAACTTTAGCAAATGCTGAAAGATATATTGTACCAGATCTAAAAGAGTATGAGGAAAAGGTATTAAATGCTAAGGATAAGATTGAAAATTTAGAGTATCAACTATTTAAAGAGGTATCTTATGAGATAAAAAAATATAAAAATATCTTACAAGATTTAGCTTATCAAATATCATACTTAGATGTAGTTACAGATTTTGCTTATATAGCTATAAAAAATTCATATATTCAGCCTGAAATACATGATGGAAAGGATATTGAAATAATAGCAGGACGCCATCCAATAGTTGAAAAGCTTATTCCTAGTGGTGAGTTTGTTAAAAATAATATAGTCTTTGATGATAAACGTGAGATGATAATTTTAACTGGTCCAAATATGTCAGGTAAGTCTACATATATGAAACAGGTAGCATTAATAATAATTATGGCTCACATAGGTTCATATGTTCCAGCAAATTATGCTAAAATAGGATTAGTGGATAAGATATTTACAAGAGTAGGGGCAAGTGATGACCTACTTACTGGACAATCTACATTTATGCTAGAGATGAGTGAGGTGGCAAATATAGTAAATAGTGCTACTGATAGATCATTCATAATCTTAGATGAGATTGGAAGAGGAACTTCAACTTTTGATGGAATCTCAATAGCTACAGCTATTACTGAGTATATACATGAGAGAATAGGAGCTAAAACAATATTTGCTACACACTACCATGAATTAACTCAATTAGAAGACAAGTTAGATAGAGCTGAAAACTTTAGAATTGAAGTTAAAGAGAATAAAAATGAGATAGTCTTTTTAAGAGAGATTGTAAAAGGTGGAGCGGATAAATCTTATGGAATAGAGGTTGCAAGATTAGCAGGACTGCCAAAAGAGATATTGGATAGATCAAAAAGTGTCTTAAAAAATCTTGAAGAGAGAAAAGAGATTATTGAGAAAAAACTTCAAGGGGAACAACTTATACTGTTTGGAACTCCAGAAGTTGAAAAGCAAGATAATGAAAGTGAAAAAAATAGTTTAAAAGGCAAAGAGATAACTAAGGAACAGAAGATAGTGATGAGGGTTTTAGAGGAGTTGGATCCTAATAGTATGACTCCTTTAGAAGCATTGATGAAACTTAATGAACTGAAAAAAATATTAAATAGGAGTTAGATTATGAATAAAAAGAAAATCTATATGATTATTTTTGCAGTTGTAATAATTTTAGGATATCTTAATTATTTTAAAGAGGAAAAGGATCTTTCAGATTTAAAAAAGGCTATTGAAACTACAAATGTTACTTATGAAAGTGATGATTATCATGTTGAAGCTGCTAAGCAGATAGATTATATTGATGAGAAAGAAACTGACTTTGAAAAGGCAAAGGCTCTAGTAAAAGATATGGTAATAAGTGGGGACAATGTTTTCATTGATAAAGTTAGAAACTTAGCATTGAAAAATAATATCTTAGGAATAAGTCCTAATGGGTGGAAGTTTAACACAGATTCAGCAAACTATGAGAAATTAAAAGATGAGATAACTTCAAATACAGGAGTATCAGCTTTTAATGAGGAAAAAAAGATTAAAATATCTGGTAAAAACTTTACTACAGATAGTAAAATGAGTTATATAGAGCTAAAAGATGATGTTGTTCTAGAAAATGAGAGATTGAAATTAAAAGGTGATATTGGAAAATATAGCGATGCTAATAAGATAGTTGTACTTTCAGGAAATATATCTGTTTCAGGAGTAGATGAGAAAGATCAAGAAGTAGATGGAGATTTTAAAAATCTTAAATACTTTGTAGATGATAAAGTTCTTGAAGCTTGGGAACCTTTTTCAATTACATATGATGGAGTAAAACTGTCAGGAGAAAACCTTTGGTATCAAGATGGAGTTGAGGCTTTAAAGATTTCTAAAAACGTTGTAATAGAAACATCTGGATATACAATATATGTAGATAGAATTGAAAAAGAGGCTAATAGCAATATTGTTAAATTTTATGGAAAAGTTAAAGGATCGAATGGAGTTTACTCTTTTGAAGGAGAAGAGGGAATATATAATATAGACAGTGAAAAATTAGAACTATATGGAAATGTAATTGTAACTTCTACAAAGGGAGAAAAACTTAATGCTGATAAGATAGTTTATGATAATAAAACTAAATTTATAACAGCTTATGGTGAGAAAAAAGATCTATTATATGTTTCAAATAATGGAGAGTTAAGAAGTAGAGAATTTAGATATAACAATGAGACTCAAGAGGCATTTGCAGATAAAAAATATGATTTTAGAAGTTTAAAATATGATAGTACAGGAGAGAAATTCTACTTTAATAATGTAACAAAAGATGGTTATGTTATAAATGGAAAGGTAATTGATAAAATTAAAAAGCAAAGTGCAAAGGGTAATAGACTAGATTTTAATAGTGAAACTAAGATATATAAGATAAAAGATGAAGCTGTTTTTGAAAATGAAGATTATAGAGTTGAAAGCAGTAATATTAACTATGATGGTAATACTGGAAAAGTTACAACACCAGCAGATTATAAGATTACTCAACTTAAAAATGGTATTGAATTTGTAGGAAAAGGTGCTGACTATGATGAAAATACAGGAAATCTTTTAAGTAATGGGGTAATTAATGCTTTAGGAAGTAATTTTAAAGCAAGTGGAAACAACTTAACTTATAACAACAAAACAGGAGCAGGGGAGTTACAAAGTAACATATTCTTTGAAAACACAGATAATGGAACTACTGTAACTGGAGATAAACTTCTTTTCCAAAAGGATAACTCAGTTGAGATTGTAGGAAATCTTGTAATAACAAGTGAAAAAATTATAGCAAAATCTGCCAGAGGAAAGTATAATTTAAAAGATGAAAAAGTTTATATTCCTGAAAAGATAGATTTTGAAAGTAAAGACAAATTAACTTCTGGAACTATGGCAAAGGGAACTTATGATATTAAGAGAGAGATTTTTATTGGAAATAATTTTAAAGGAAAGAATAAGGATACAGATATAACAAGTTCTCTTGTGAAGTATTTTACAAAAGAAAATAAAATAGAGTTTGGAAAGAATACTACAATAAAAACTCCTGAAGCAACTTTAAAAGGAAACAGGTTTGACTATAACTTAGATAGTGAATTAGCTACTTCAAAAGAACCATATACAGTATTTTATGATGAATTTACAATAAAAGGTAACAGTGGAACTTTTGATAATAAAAATGGAATATTTAAAAGTAATAAAGCTGATATAACTTCTAAAAGTGGAGATAAATTTGTAGCTGATAAAGCAGATGGAAATCTACATGAAATGAGAATGGACTTCATTGGAAATGCTAAAGGACATACAAATTATGATGGTAAGAGAACAGATTTTTCTGGAGATTTTGCAAGAGTTTACTTTAAAAAAGATGCAGATGGTTACAAGGCAATAAGAAGTGAGATTAAGAAAAATGCTGTATTTATTCAAGAGGATAAAACTTTAAAATCTGATTACATAGAAGCTGATATTGAAAGAAGCCTTATTTTTGCAAGAGATAATACAAAGATGATTGTGAAAGACAAAGATAATGGAGATATTATAATAACTTCTGATATTGCTGAAATAAATATGAATAATGATACTGCAACTCTTATTGGAGATGTTTATATTGAAAATATTAATAAAGATCAAGGAAAAACTGTAATAACAGCAGATAAGGGAATAGCTAGACAAAAAACAGGAATACTTGATCTGATAGGAAATGTAAAAATTGAAAATGCAGAATCAGTAGTAGAATCAGATGAGGCAATATATAACATGAACACTAAAAAATTAAAAGCTAAAGGGCATGTATATATCAACCATAAAAATCAATAAGGGGGAATTATGAAAAGTCTAATAGCTCAAAATCTTACTAAAAGTTATAAGAAAAGAACAGTTGTGGACAATGTAAGCCTTGAAGTAAATAAGGGAGAGGTAGTTGGACTTTTAGGACCAAATGGTGCAGGAAAAACTACAACTTTCTATATGATAACTGGGATAATAAAGCCAGAAACTGGAACAGTATATTGTGATAATGTAGATGTTACAGCATATCCTATGTTTAAAAGAGCAAATATGGGAATAGGTTATCTAGCTCAAGAGCCATCAGTTTTTAGAAATTTAACTGTTGAAGAGAATATAGCAGCTGTACTTGAGATGAAGGGTATGGCTAAAAAAGAGCAACAAATTATAATAGAGAAGTTAATGGAAGAGTTTAAATTAACACATGTGAGAAAATCTTTAGGTTACTCATTGTCTGGGGGAGAGAGAAGAAGAATAGAGATAGCTAGAACAATAGCTAACAATCCTAGCTTTATTCTATTAGATGAGCCTTTTGCTGGGGTAGATCCAATAGCAGTAGAGGATATTCAACAGATAATAAGATATCTTAGAGATAGAGGACTTGGAATCTTAATAACAGATCACAGTGTAAGGGAAACTTTGAGAATAACAGAAAAAGCCTATATAATGGCAAATGGTAAGGTTCTTATCAGTGGAACTCCACAAGAGATAGCTGATAATGAAACTGCAAGAAAAATCTACTTAGGAGAAAAATTTAAATTAGATTAAATTTTAAATATTTGGAGGAAAAATATGTTAACAGGAAATCAAATTAGAAAAGAGTTTATTGAGTTTTTTAAAGCTAAAAATCATAAGCACTTTGAAAGTGCATCTCTAATTCCAGATGATGCAACACTATTACTTACAGTAGCAGGAATGGTACCTTTTAAACCTTATTTCTTAGGACAAAAAGAAGCACCATATCCAAGAGTAACTACATATCAAAAATGTATCAGAACAAACGACCTTGAAAATGTAGGAAGAACAGCTAGACACCATACATTCTTTGAAATGTTAGGAAACTTCTCTTTTGGAGATTACTTTAAAGAGGAAGCAATAGTATGGTCTTGGGAATTTGTTACTGAAGTATTAAAATTAGATAAAGATAAACTTTGGGTATCTGTATTTACAACTGATGATGAAGCAGAAAAAATTTGGATAGAAAAATGTAACTTCCCTAAAGAAAGACTTGTAAGACTTGGGGAAGATGAAAACTGGTGGGCAGCAGGACCAACAGGTTCTTGTGGACCATGTTCAGAAATTCACGTTGACTTAGGACCAGCTTATGGTGGAGATGAAAACTCTAAACTTGGAGATGAAGGAACAGATAACCGTTTCATAGAAATTTGGAACCTAGTATTTACTGAATGGAATAGAATGGAAGATGGAAGCTTACAACCACTACCTAAGAAAAATATAGATACTGGAGCAGGACTTGAAAGAATAGCTGCTATGGTACAAGGAAAATCAAATAACTTTGAAACAGATCTTCTTTTCCCATTAGTTGAAGAAGCTGCAAGATTAACAAATAGCCAATATGGAAGAGATAGCGAAGAAAACTTCTCACTAAAAGTTATAACTGACCACTCAAGAGCAGTAACTTTCTTAGTAAATGACGGAGTTATCCCATCAAATGAAGGAAGAGGATATGTTCTTAGAAGAATTTTAAGAAGAGCAGTAAGACATGGAAGATTATTAGGACAATCAGAACTATTCCTATATAAAATGGTAGATAAAGTAGTAGAAATCATGGGAGAAGCATACCCAGATTTAAAAGAAAATATTGCTCACATTAAAAAAGTAGTTAAAATTGAGGAAGAAAAATTCTCTCGTACACTAGATCAAGGAATGCAACTTGTAAATCAAGAGATTGAGAATGCTAAAAAAGATGGAAAAGATAGTTTAACTGGAGAAGTAACATTTAAACTTTATGATACATATGGATTCCCTTATGAATTAACAGAAGAGATCTGTGAAGAAAAAGGAATTAAAGTATCAAAAGATGAATTTGAAGCTAAGATGCAAGAGCAAAAAGAGAGAGCAAAAGCTGCTAGAGAAGTAGTAATGGAAAAAGGACAAGATAGCTTTATAGAAGAGTTCTATGATAAATATGGAGTAACTAACTTTACTGGATATGAAACTCTAAAAGATACAGGAAAACTATTAAGTATCAGAGATGGAAAAGATGGTAAAAAACTTATGATATTTGATACAACTCCTTTCTATGGAGAATCAGGAGGACAAGCAGCAGACTTTGGAGTTATTTCAGGAAATAACTTTGAAGGAAAAGTTTTAGATGTTCAAAAACAAAAGGGAATCTTCACTCATACAGTTGAAGTAGTAAAAGGAGAAGCTGTTGAAGGAGAAGAGTACCTATTAGAAGTAGATGAGGTAAATAGAGTTGCAACTGCTAAAAACCATACTGCTACTCACTTATTACATGAAGCATTAAGAGAAGTTTTAGGTTCTCATGTACAACAAGCTGGATCATTTGTAAATGGAGAAAGATTAAGATTTGACTTTAACCACTATGAAGCAATGACTCCAGAAGAGATCTTAAAAGTTGAAGATATAGTAAATAGTAAAATAGCTGAAGCAATAGAAGTGTCTGTAAAAAATATGACTATGGATGAAGCTAAAAAAGCTGGAGCTACTGCACTATTTGGAGATAAATATGGAGATATAGTAAGAGTTGTTAATGTAGAAGGATTCTCTATTGAACTTTGTGGAGGAACTCATATAGATAACATTGGAAAAATTGGACTTTTCAAAATTGAAAGTGAAAGTGGAATAGCTGCTGGAATTAGAAGAATAGAAGCAGTTACAGGAAAAGGAGCATTTGAATTTGTACAAAAATTAGAAGCACTTCTAGTTCAAATTCAAAAAATAGTAAAAGCTAATGAAGTAAATCTACTAGAAAGAGTAGAAAAAATGGTAGAAGCTTTAAAAGAAAATGAAAGAGAGATTGAATCTCTAAAAAATAAACTTACTTATGTAGAGTCTTCATTCTTAAAAGAAAATGCTGAAGTAATCAATGGAACAACTGTTGTATTAAAAGCATTCAAGAGCAAAACAGCTGATGAATTAAGAAAATTCATTGACTTAGGAAAAGAAAAAATGACAAATGCTGTTATAGTTTTAGCATCTTCAATGGATGATAAAGTTATATTTGCAGCTGGAGTAACAAAAGACACTATCTCTAAAGTAAAAGCTGGAAACCTTGTAAAAGAAGCTGCTCAAATAACTGGAGGAAATGGTGGTGGAAGACCTGACTTCGCTCAAGCAGGAGGAAAAGACACTACTAAAGTAGCTGAAGCTTTAGAAGCAGTAAGAGAAACATTAAGAAAATCTTTATAAGAGGTAAGATATGTATAAAAAATATATTGCCTTAGATATAGGGGATGTAAGGATAGGAGTAGCAAAATCTGATATTATGGGGATAGTTGCTACTCCCCTAGAAGTGATAAATAGAAAAAAAGTTAAGTCTGTCCAAAGGATAAAGGAGTTATGTGAACAAGAGAATACAAAATCTTTAGTAGTTGGGATTCCTAAAAGTTTAGATGGAACAGAGAAGCGTCAAGCTGAGAAAGTTAGAGAGTATATAGAAAAACTTAAAAAGAATATTGAAGGTTTGGAAATATATGAGGTAGATGAAAGATTGACAACTGTATCAGCAGATAGAATGTTAAATGAGGCTAATAAAAAAGGGGCTTTAGAAAAGAGAAAAGTAGTTGATAAAATAGCAGCAGCAATTATTTTACAAACTTTTTTAGATAGAAAAAAATAGAGAAATTTGGGAGGAGAAATGGGATCAAAATTACTGATGAGATTATCCCTTGTTATAGTTGTAGTGATAGGAGCTATATGGCTTAGCTTTTTTAAACCAACTAAACTAGGACTAGATCTAAAAGGTGGAGTATATGTAGTTCTTGAAGCTGTTCCAGAAGAAGGAGTAACGATTGATGACTCTGCTATGAATAGGTTGATAGAGGTATTAGACAGAAGAATAAACGGGCTTGGGGTAGCTGAATCGTTAGTTCAAAAAGCTGGAAATAATAGAGTTATTATTGAACTTCCAGGAATAAGTAACACTGAAGATGCTATTAATATGATAGGAAAAACAGCACTTCTTGAATTTAAAATTGAAAATCCAGATGGAACTTTAGGAGAAACACTATTAACAGGTGGAGCATTGAAAAAAGCAGATGTAACACATGATAACTTAGGAAGACCTCAAATTCAATTTGAAATGAACCAAGAGGGAGCAATAAAATTTGCTGAAATTACAAGAAATAATATTGGAAGAAAATTAGCAATTACACTAGATGGAAAAGTTCAAACTGCTCCTATGATCAACTCTGAAATTCCTAGTGGAAATGGAGTTATTACAGGAAACTATACTTTAGAAGAGGCTAAAGCAACAGCGACTCTTTTAAATGCAGGAGCTTTACCAGTAAAAGCTGAAGTTGTAGAAACTAGAACAGTAGGGGCATCACTTGGAGATGAATCAATAGCTCAAAGTAAACAAGCAGCTATGTTTGCTATGGCTTTAATTGGTATATTTATGCTTATATTCTACAGACTTCCAGGAATAGTAGCAGATATAGCACTTATTATATTTGGACTTATAACTTTTGGATGTTTAAATTTCATAGATGCAACATTGACACTTCCAGGTATAGCAGGGCTTATTTTATCAGCAGGTATGGCAGTAGATGCTAATGTTATTATATTTGAGAGAATAAAAGAGGAATTAAAATTAGGTAATACAATTCGTAATGCAATAGATGCAGGATTTAGTAAAGGATTTGTAGCAATATTTGACTCTAACTTAACAACGTTGATAATAACAACTATCTTATTTACTTTTGGAACTGGACCAGTAAAAGGGTTTGCAGTAACATTGACAATAGGTACATTGGCATCAATGTTTACAGCTATTACAATCACTAAAATATTATTAGTTACATTTGTAACTATATTTAAACTAAATAAACCAGAACTATTTGGAGTTAGGAGGAAAATATAATGCAAATAGAAATTATAAAAAATAGTAAGAAATTTTTAGGTATTTCAGCAGTTTTCCTAATAATCTCTCTAGTAGTTTTCTTTGCTAAAGGATTAAATTATGGAATTGACTTCTCTGGAGGAAACCTATTTCAATTAAAATTTGAGAAAAGTATAACTTTAAATCAAATTAATAGTAACTTAGATGAGATAGCTAAAACAATACATCAAGTTAATCCTAATAGTAGAAAAGTTCAAATTTCAGAAGATAATACAGTTATTATAAGAACTCCTGAATTAAAAGAAAGCCAAAAAACAGAAGTACTTAATAATTTGAAAAAAATAGGAAACTTTGAAATCAATAAAGAGGAAAAAGTAGGAGCAAGTGTAGGAGAGGAATTAAAAACATCTGCAATTTTAGCTTTAAGTATAGGAGCAGTTTTAATAATTCTATATATAACATTTAGATTTGAATTTACATTTGCTGTTGCAGCAGTAGCAGCTCTATTCCATGACTTAATAATAGCAATTGGAGTTATAGCACTTTTAGGTTATGAAATAGATACTCCATTTATAGCTGCAATACTTACAATTCTTGGATATTCAATCAACGATACAATAGTAGTTTTTGATAGAATAAGAGAAAATATGAAACGTAAAAATAGAGGAACTTTTGAACAATGTTTAGATAAGAGTGTTAACCAAGTTATGATAAGATCTTTAAATACATCAGTAACAACTTTATTTGCTATTATAGCAATTCTTGTTTTTGGTGGAGACAGCTTAAAAACATTTATTATGACTCTATTAATAGGAATTTTAGCTGGAACATACAGTTCAGTATTTATAGCAACTCCTTTAGTTTATATTCTTGATAAAAATAAAAAAGGACCAAATAAAGGGTTTAATAGTTTTAAAGAAGAAACAAAAAAGGAAAATGAAGAGAAAATATTAGTCTAAATATAAAAATTAATATATAATATAAGAGGGCAACTGAGAATGATAAAATTTAAAGTCGCCCTCTAAAATTTTACACATATAGATAAAGAAGGGAATAAAAATGAGAACTTGGCTAGAGATAGATATAGACAATTTAAAATACAACATAGGAAAAATACAAAAACTAGTTGAGGGTAAAAAAATTTTAGGAGTGGTAAAAGCTGATAGTTATGGTTTTGGAGCAGTTAAGATAGCGAAGGAACTTTCAGAGGTTGGAGTAAAGATTTTTGGGGTAGCTTCATTAGATGAGGCACTTGAATTAAAAAAAAGTGGGATAGAAGATGAGATTTTAATTTTAGGATCGTTGTTTGAAGATGAAATTTTAGTAGCAGATAAAGAGAACTTTCAAATAACAGTAAGTAGTAGAAAACAATTGAAATTTATAGAAGAAAATAGGTTAAATATAAAATTTCATATAAAAATTGATACTGGAATGGGAAGATTAGGCTTTACTGTAGAAGAGGGAGATAAGGTAATAGAAGAGTGTATAGGAAAAAATATGAATATTACTGGTATTTATTCACATCTTTCTGATGCTGATGGTATGAGTCAGGAATCTATTGATTACACTGAGGGGCAACTTAAAAAGTTCACTATTTTCAAAAAATATGAAAATGTAGTAAAATATATTCATATATTAAATAGTGGTGGAATACTTCGTTTTAATAATAGATATGCAGGAAATTTAGTAAGAGCAGGAATATGTATGTATGGTATGCTTGGAAATGAGAGAATAGAAGGGTTTAAAAGAGTATTTACAGCAAAGGCTAGAGTTCTATCAAAGAGAACTGTAGAAGAGGATTCTTATATCTCTTATGGAAGAACAGCTCAACTAAAAAAAGGGGAGAGTTTTGCTACATTATCAATAGGTTATGCAGATGGGATGAAAAAGGAGTTTTCTAATAAAACATATGTTATAATAGAAGGTGAAAAATGCCCAGTAGTCGGTGAGATATGTATGGATATGTGTATGGTAAAAATTCCTAGTTCTATTGTAGAAAAGGTAGAGATTGGAGCAGAGGCTATTGTTATTAGAGATGATATAATTGAGGAGATAAACTCTATTCATAAATCTACTTGGGATATTTTAACAGGGATTGGAAGAAGAGTTTATAGAGTGTATAAAAAGAATGGAAGTGTAGATTTAATAAAAAGATAAAGGAGAGCAGATGGCAAAGGTAATTTTAATAAGTGGGAAAGAGAAAAAAATAGTAAATTTTTACCCAAATGTATTTAAAGATGAGGTAAAAACTATTGTTGGAGATATAAAAAATGGAGATGTAGTTGATGTTTGCTCAGCTGATGGAGCTTTTGTTGGGAGAGGGTATGTAACAGATTCAACATCAGCATTTGTAAGAGTTTTAACAACTAAAGATGAAAAGATAGATAAAAACTTTATACTTGAAAAAATTAGAAGAGCATATAAAAAGAGAGAGCATCTTTTTAATGAAACTAACTGTGTAAGAGCATTTTTCTCTGAGGGAGATGGAATCCCTGGGCTAATAATAGATAAATTTGAAAAATATGTATCTGTACAATTTAGAAACTCTGGAGTGGAAGCTTTTAGACAAGAGATTATAAATAGTATTAAAAAGGTTATGAAACCAAAGGGAATCTATGAGAGAAGTGATGTTGAAAATAGAACTCTTGAGGGAGTAGAGCAAAAAACAGGAGTAATTTTCGGTGAGATTCCTGAAAGAGTAATAATGGAAGATAATGGACTAAAATATAATATAGATATTATAGATGGGCAAAAAACAGGGTTCTTCCTAGATCAAAGAGATTCAAGAAAGTTTATTAGAAAATATTTAACTAAAGATACAAGATTTTTAGATGTTTTCTCAAGTAGTGGTGGGTTTTCAATGGCAGCTTTAAAAGAGGGATGTAAAAAGGTAACTGCTATTGATAAAGAGCCACATGCCTTAGAATTATGTAGAGAGAACTATGCTTTAAATGAGTATACAGGAGATTTTGTAACTATGGAAGGAGATGCTTTTCTACTTCTTAAAACTCTTGTAGGAAGAGGGGAGAAATTTGATGTAATTACATTGGATCCACCTTCATTGATTAAGAGAAAAGCAGATATTCATAAGGGAAGAGATTTCTTCTTTGATCTATGTGATGATAGCTTTAAACTTTTATCTGATAATGGAATTTTAGGAATTATAACATGTGCTTACCATATTTCACTTCAAGATCTAATAGAAGTAACAAGAATGGCAGCTTCTAAAAATGGGAAATTACTTCAAGTTATAGGGATAAATTACCAACCTGAAGATCATCCATGGATTCTTCATGTTCCTGAAACTTTGTATTTAAAAGCTTTATGGGTAAAAGTTGTAGAAAATTAAAAAGGGTGATGAGATGTATTTAGATATAGCAATAGGAGTAGTTATTCTCTTTTCATTATTATATGGATTTAAGAATGGATTATTTGTAGAGTTTATAGCGATATTTGGAGTGGTAATAAACTTTATTATAGCTAAAAAATATACTCCAGCAGTTATAGATTTTTTAAATCTTTCTAAAGATAAAGATCGTTATTTTGTAGTGTATGTAGTTACTTTTTGGGCTGTATATATAATATTGGGAATAATAATCAGTTTGATTAGAGGTTCATTGAATAATCAAGGAAAAGGGATAATAACTAGATTTTTAGGTGGAGTTTTAGGAGCTATAAAGGGACTATTTTTAGCTCTAATAATTCTTTTGATTTTTAACTATTCAGCAGATATTTTTAAAAGTCTGAGAAAATATTCATCAGGAAGCTATGTAAATAAACTGTTTTTAGAAAAAGCTCCAGAGTTAGAAGAATATATACCAGATGTTTTTCAAGCTAAATTAAAAGAACTAAAAAATGGAGAATTAGTAGATAAGTATATTGATAAACTTTTTTAGGAGTGGGTAATGAAAATAATAGAAAAGTATATATTAGAAGAGGTAAAAATGCCAGTATTGTTTGGTATCTCTCTATTTACTTTTATATTTTTAATAGATATTATTGTGGCTATGATGGAAAATATAATAGTAAAGGGGATATCAATTATTGATATAATAAGAATACTATCTTTTTATTTACCTCCAATATTATCACAAACTATTCCAATGGGAATATTTTTAGGTGTGATGTTAACATTTTCAAAGTTTACAAGAACAAGTGAAGCAACAGCTATGAGTTCAATAGGAATGGGAATAAAAGAGATTGTAAAACCAATATTTATTTTAGCTTGTGCTACAACTCTTTTTATATTTTTTCTTCAAGAGAGCATAATTCCAAGATCATTTAAAAAGCTACAATATATAACAACAAAGATAGCATATGAAAATCCAGTGTTTCAATTAAAAGAGAAAACATTTATTGATGAGGTAGATGAGTATAATCTTTATATTGATAGAATAGAGGGAAAAGATAGGCAAGCTAAAGGTGTTCTTATATTCCAAAAGGATGAGAATGAGAATTTTCCAACTGTATTAGTGGGAGAAAAGGCATTTTGGAAAGATTCAGCTATGGTTATAACAAAATCTAAGTTTTTTGATTTTGATAAAGATGGAAAAGAGAAACTTCGTGGAGAGTTTGATGATAAGAAAGTACCTCTTACAGCATATTTTGATGGAATTGATATTAAAGTAAAAGATATAGAGGCTATGAGTATAGGAATGCTTTTAAAAGAGATTAAAAATCAAACTCCAGATGAGAAAATAAGATATGAAGTTGAAATAAATAGAAAAATTGCACTGCCACTGTCAACTATAATGTTATCTCTATTAGGGGTATTTATGTCAATAGGACATCATAGAAGTGGAAAGGGAGCTAATTTTGCTTTAAGTATGGTAGTAGTATTTGCATATATTACACTTTTAAATATTGGAATGGTAATGGCAAATAGAGGAAAGATACCACCATTTATAGGAGTTTGGACACCTAATTTTGTGTTATTCTTTTTGACTTTCATATTTTATAGAAAGAAAGCCAGGGGGATATAGATGAAGATAATTGATAGATATATAAGTAAAAATTTTATAAAATCATTCCTATTAAGTTTAATAGCTTTTGTTGGAATATTTTTAGTAAGTCAATTATTTAAAGTAATAAGATATGTAAGTGATGGAAGATTTTCAGCAGATGAATCAATTATCTATATTCTTACAATGATACCTAAGATCTTAATTGATGTAGCTCCATTAGCTGTACTTCTTGGATCACTTATGACAATAAGTTCAATGGCATCAAATTTAGAGATAATCTCTTTGAAAACTTCTGGAATTAGTTTTAAAAGAATAATTCTTTTCCCAGTTTTAATCTCATTAATAATCTCAGGTGTAGTATTTTATATTAATGATTCCTTATACCCTTACGCTCTTAGAAAAAATAGAGAGATAAAAAGTAGAGATGTAATTGTAAGAGAGGCTCCAACAGAGAAGAACAATGCTTTTTTAAGAGGAGAAAATGGAAATTATATCTATTTGATGGGAAAAATTAATAGAAAAAGTGGTTTTGCTGAAAATATAGAGATTATAGATTTGAATAGCAAATTTGATAAGGTAGAGAGAATAATCACAGCAAAAGAGGGAAGATATAATTTTAGTAAAAAAGTTTGGATGTTAAAAGATGCAAATATCTATGATGGAGAAAAAATATCTAAACCTATTGAAAAAGAGATATTTACTGAAGAGAGATATAATGATGAACCAGATAAATTTATAACACAGAATGTAGAGCCAAGAACTCTTACTATAAAAGAGCTAAAAAAATCTATTAGAGAGATAAAAAGTGTAGGTGGAGATACAAGGGAGTTTTTAGTTGAATTGGGAAATAGGTACTCTTTCCCATTTGCAAGTTTTATAATCTCTTTCTTAGGATTGTCTTTAGGAAGTAGATATGTGAGGGGAGCATCAGCTATAAATTTAGCACTGTCAGTAGCCTTAGGTTATGGTTATTATATAGTTCAAGCTTCATTTGAGGCTTTAAGTATAAATGGATTTTTAAATCCATTTATAGGTGGTTGGATTCCTAATATTATATTTTTAGTTGTAGGAATCTATTTTGTGTATAGATCAGAGTATTAAGAAAGGAAAATAATGAGCATAGTAGTAAAAAAACTAGATAATGGAATTCCTGTTTTAATTGACAATATTGAGAGTATTAATACAGTAAGCTTAGGAATATTTGTAAATACAGGATCAAGAAATGAGTATCCAGAAGAGAGTGGAGTTTCTCACTATATTGAACATATGATGTTTAAAGGAACAGAGACAAGAACTGCAAAGGAGATTTCAGAGGCAATTGACAATGAAGGTGGAATGATCAATGCTTATACAAGTAGAGATATTACAGCCTACTATATTCAAATGCTTTCAAATAAGATAGGAACTGGAATAGATATATTGTCAGATATGTTTATGAATTCAACTTTCAGTGAGGAAAACCTAGAAAAAGAAAGAAATGTAATAATTGAAGAGATTAGAATGTATGACGATATTCCAGAGGAGATAATACATGATGAGAATGTAAAATATGCAGTTACTGGTGTTCAATCAAATAGTGTTTTAGGAACTATTGAAAGTTTAAAAGGAATAACTAGAGAGAGATTTTTAAAATATTTTAATGAACAATATGTAGCTTCAAATCTTGTGATCTCTGTTGCTGGAAAAGTTGATGTTGATGAGATTTATAATCTTTTAAATAAAGGGCTTGGAAAATTTAGAGATAGCAGTTTTAGAAGAGATATTGATACATCATTTACAATTAATGGTGGAGAAAATATAATAAAGAAAGATACAAATCAAGTACACCTATGTTTTAATACAAGAGGTAATGGGGTAAAAGATGATATGAAATATCCAGGAGCAATTATCTCTAGTGTATTAGGTGGAAATATGAGTTCTAGACTTTTTCAAAAAATAAGAGAGGAAAGAGGATTAGCTTACTCTGTATATAGTTATGGTACAGCATTTTTAGAAGGTGGACTATTTACTATCTATGCTGGAACTACAAAGGAAAGCTATAAAGAAGTATTAGAGATCATTAAAAATGAGTTTAATGATATTAGAGAAAATGGAATCTCTCAATCAGAGCTTCAAAAATCTAAAAACCAATTTTTAAGTATGCTTACTTTTAGTTTAGAAAGTAGCAAAGGAAAAATGAGCAGAATGGCAAACTCTTATCTATTATATGATGAGGTAATTGATATAGATGAGATAATTGAAAAGATAGAGAAGATAACTTTAGAGGATATAAAGAAAACAGCTGAATATCTATTCCAAGAAGAATACTATTCATATACAGTACTAGGAGATATATAAGGAGAAGAGAATGGAAAAAGTAATAGTTAAAATAGTTAGAGAAAATGATAAAATTGAATTACCAAAGTATGAGACATCTGGAGCAGCTGGAATGGATGTTAGAGCAAATATAACAGAACCGATAGTATTGGGAGCTTTAGAGAGAACTTTAGTTCCAACAGGGTTAAAAATAGCTATACCAGAGGGATACGAAGTACAAGTTAGACCGAGAAGTGGACTTGCACTAAAACATGGAATTACACTTTTAAATACTCCTGGAACAATAGATAGTGATTACAGAGGAGAATTAAAAATGATTATAGCTAATATGAGTAAGGACTCTTATACAATTAATCCTGGAGAGAGAATAGGGCAGCTTGTTTTAAACAAGGTTGAACAAATTGAGTGGGAAGTTGTAGAAACTCTTGATGAAACAGAAAGAGGAGCAGGAGGATTTGGGCATACAGGTAAATAAGGAGTAAAAGGAAAATGGGAAGAGGAAGAGATTTTAGATTAGGTTTAAAAAAGATAAAGAAAATGAATATCTTTCTTTTACTTAATGCACTAATAATAGTGGCTATTAGTATCTTAACTATATATAGTGCTACAATACATAAAACTCCATCTTTTTATAAAAAAGAGCTATTTTGGGGAGTTATAGGGATTTTTGTCTATCTATTTTTCTCCTTTGTAGATTATAGAAAATATGCTAAATACTATAAAGTCCTCTATATCATGAATATAGGAATTTTAGCATCAGTATATGTTTTAGGAGTAAAAAGATTAGGAGCACAGAGATGGATAGATTTAGGACCTATCAGCATACAACCTTCAGAGATAGGAAAGGTTTTAGCAATACTTACTCTTTCAGAATTTTTAGTAGTGAAGTATAGAGATAGATTTGTTGGGCTAAAAAGTGTTATTGTAGCTGGGTTGCACATTCTTCCTATAATGCTTCTTATACTGAAACAACCAGATTTAGGAACAACTCTTATTTTAACAATGACATTTTGTGTAATTATTTTTATACATGGAATAGATTGGAAAACCATAATAATTATGGGAATAGGAGGAATTATCTCTGTACCAGCAGCATATTTTTTCCTTTTAAAACCATATCAGAGGCAGAGAGTACTTACATTTTTAAACCCAGAGGCTGATTTATTAGGAAGTGGTTGGAATGTAACTCAATCAATGATAGCCATAGGTTCTGGTGGAATGTATGGAAAAGGGTTTCTACAAAGTACTCAAAGTAAGTTGAGGTTTCTTCCAGAGGCTCATACAGACTTTATAGGTTCTGTATTTTTAGAGGAGAGAGGTTTTGTAGGAGGACTTGTTCTTTTGGGACTATATTTTTTACTTATAATACAAATAGTATATATAGCTGATACCACAGAGGATAAGTATGGGAAATTAATATGTTATGGAATAGCGTCTATATTTCTATTTCATTTAATAATCAATGTTGGAATGATAATGGGAATAATGCCTGTAACAGGAAAACCATTGTTACTTATGAGTTATGGAGGGACATCACTCCTTATAAGCTTTATGATGTTAGGAATTGTTCAAAGTGTAAAATTGTATAGAGATTAGGTGGAGTTGTGGAATATATAATAGATAAAGAGTATGAAGATGTAAGATTAGATAGATTTTTAAGAAAAAAATATGAGGATATATCTCTAACAGAGATCTTTAAAGGAATTAGAACTGGAAAAGTAAAGGTAAATGGAAAAAAAAGCAAAGAAAATTATAGACTTCAATTGGGAGATATAATTAAAGTATTTTTCAATGGTGGAGAGACTAAAGAGGAAAAGCCAGTTTCTATTGAAAATAAAGAGATAGAGAAAATAAAAAAATCTATAGTTTATGAAGATGAAAAAGTTTTAATTTTTAATAAGAAAAATAATATGGTAATGCATAAAGGAAGTGGCTATGAATATGGTATCTCTGAGATGATAAAATCATATTTAAAAAATGAAAACTTTAACTTTGTAAATAGAATAGATAAGGCAACTTCTGGACTTATAATAGGAGTTAAATCTTTAGTTGTAGCTAGAGAATTAGCTGAAGATATAAGAAATAGAGATATTGAGAAAAAATACTATATTCTTGTAAATGGAAGAGTTAGAGAGAAAGAGTTTAAAATTAAAAGTTGGCTGAAAAAAGTTGAAGATAGAGTTATTGAAGTTGAGGAGTTTCAAGAGGGAGCAAAGGAAAGTACAAGTAGTTTTAAGGTAGTGGAGCATGGGAAAAACTGTACTTTATTAGAAGGAACTCTTGGAAGTGGAAGAACTCATCAACTTAGGGTGCAACTAGCTAATAGAGGAAATTATATAATAGGTGATAATAAATATGGAAAAGGTAAAGAAAAAATGATGTATTTATTCTCACATTATGTTAAAATAGAAAGATATGGAATTGAGATAAATTTGCCAATTCCAAAGGAATTTTTAGATAGGTTAGGCAACAATTAAATTTTAAAATATAGGAGGAGAGAAATGTCACAAAACACTGGTATTTTAGAAAATTATTTCAAAATATCTGAAAGAGGAAGCACTGTTAAACAAGAAGTAATAGGAGGAATTACAACATTCTTAGCAATGTCATATATTATTTTTGTAAACCCTGCTATTCTTGGAGATGCAGGAATGGATAGAGGGGCACTTATTACAGTAACTTGTTTAGCATCAGCTTTAGCAACATTATTATCTGGAGTTTGGGCAAATGCACCATTCGCATTAGCACCTGGAATGGGATTAAATGCATTCTTTACTTATACACTTGTATTAGGAAAAGGTGTACCTTGGCAAACTGCATTAGGAATTGTATTTATTTCAGGATTCTTTTTCCTTATTCTTTCAATAGGAGGAGTTAGAGAGAAGATAGCTAATGCAATACCTTTACCACTAAAAATAGCTGTTGGTGGAGGAATTGGAATGTTTATCACTTTAATTGGTCTTAAAAATATGGGAATTGTTGTAGCAAATGATGCAACATTAGTAGCATTAGGACCAATAACAACAACTGTATTAATAGGAGTTGTAGGTTTAATAGTTTCTATGGTACTTGAAATTGAACGTGTAAAAGGTGGAATGTTAATAGGAATTCTTGTTTCTACAATATTAGCATTTATCACTGGTAATGTAGATGTTCCATCACAATTTATCTCTATGCCACCAAGTGTAGCACCTATAGCTATGAAATTAGATATTATAGGAGCATTTAAATTATCACTAATTGGACCAATATTCTCATTTATGTTTGTTGACCTATTTGATACTTTAGGAACTTTAATCTCTTGTTCTAAACAAATGGGAATGGTTGATGAAAAGGGACATATTCAAGGGTTAGGAAAAATGTTATACACAGACGTTAGTGCAACAATAGCAGGGGCTATGATGGGAACAAGTACTGTTACAACTTTCGTTGAATCAGCAGCAGGAGTAGCAGTAGGAGCAAGAACAGGTTTTGCATCTGTAATAACAGCACTTATGTTTATAGGAGCATTATTCTTCTCTCCAATAGTTGGAGTAGTTCCAGCATATGCAACAGCACCAGCTCTTATTATAGTTGGAGGATATATGTTTAAAAATGTAAAAGACTTAGATTTTACAGATATGAAATCATTATTCCCAGCATTTATTATAATAGTAGCTATGCCACTTACTTATAGTATTAGTATAGGATTAAGTTTAGGATTCCTTGCTTATATTTTACTTCATCTTATAACTGGAGATTTCAAAAAAATAAACTTTACACTACTATTTATAGGAGCACTTTGTTTTGTAAACCTTGTAGTGTAGTATTAAAATTAGATAATAGATAAAAATAAAGAACTGTAGTAAATTAACAAATAGAATTGTTAGTTTATACAGTTCTTTTTCTTTTATATTGGTAAATTATTATTTTTTTCAAAAGTTTTGCAACTTATAAAAGACAAAACTTAAATTTTTATTAAAAAACAATAGTATAAAAGACAAAAAATCCCCTTAACTTAAATAATTAGGTTAAAGGGATTTTTTATTTTTAAAGAGTTCGCTTTTATATAATTAAGCGATTTTTTTTAAATATAAATACTCAATATCATTATGTATTAGAATACTACTTTTTCTGTCTCTTGTCAACAAATTATTAGTTTAATAGATTTTTTTAAAAGATTTAACAAGTGTATAAAATTAGAAAAATTAAGCTTTAAGAAAGATAAAAATTCTTGTATTTATATAAAAGCGAATTAACTAATAAAGGGGAAGAGAAGTGAGAAGACAAAGTGTAAAAATACTAATGATAATTTTACAATTTATATTCTATTTTGGAGTTAATAAACTATTTGATGTGCCAGATAGGATTATGTATAATACCTTTTTTATTTACCTAATTTTAAACCTTACTAAAAATATGTATTCCTTTAAAACAATACTAATCTGGGAAGAACTTAGAAAACAATTTAGAGTTCATACAGAATATTTACTTGTGATGTTAATAAATGATATAGCATTTTGGGGAATTAAATATATCCCAGCTCATTTAATAGTAGGAATAACATTTACCTTTTTTAACATTTTAATAATAAAATTCATCAGAAAACAATTTATAGGTTTACTAGAGAAAAGACTATTGATAATAGGAATAGGAAATACAGCAAGGGAGCTAACAAAGATAATAGGTGAAAATAGCTTTACTATGTATAACTTGTTAGGATATATTTCAGCAAATAATCTGTTTGGAGTACATCAAGAGGTTTGTATAGACAGAGATAAAATATTAGGAACTTATGAAGAGATAGAACAAGTAATATCAGATAAAAGAATAAATGAAGTAATAATAGCAATGCCATTGGCAGACAATAATCAGATGCTAGAGATAATTAATAAGTTAGATGGAAAAGTAAGAAATATTAAATTTATTCCTCAATTAAATGGAGTATATACATTTAATTCAGAGATAGAAGATTATGATGGTTTAATGCTAGTTTCAACTTACAATGGGATGAATAGACAGATAAATAAATTTTTAAAGAGAGGTTTTGATATTTGTGCAGGAGTTGTAGGTTGCTTAGTGCTAGGAATATTGTATCTAATCTATGCTCCAAAAATAAAAAAAGATGGGGGTAAAGCAATATTTTATCATACAAGAATAGGAAAAGATTTGAAGCCATTTAAGATGTATAAGTTTAGAAGTATGTATGTAGATGCAGAAGAGAGATTACAAGAGATGCTTGCTAAAGATGAAAAAATAAGAGAAGAATTTTACAAGAACTTTAAACTTAAAGATGATCCTAGAATAACAGAGGTAGGAAAATTTTTAAGAGAATCATCATTAGATGAATTTCCACAATTCCTGAATGTATTAAAAGGGGATATGTCCTTTGTGGGACCAAGACCAATAGTACAAAAAGAAGTGGATATGTACTATGGAGAGGAAACAAGTAAGAAGATATTTATGGTAAAACCAGGAATAACAGGAATGTGGCAAGCAAATGGAAGATCGGATGTAGAGGATTACAATGAGAGAATAGCATTGGATCTATACTATATAAGAAACTGGTCATTATGGTTGGATATAATAATAACAATAAAAACAATAAAGAATGTAATTTCTAAGAAAGGGGCATATTAGAATGGAAAAAAAAGTAATATATATGATTTCTTCACTATTTTATCCAAGTATAGGTGGAGTAGAAAATCATATTTATAATTTATCTAAGACTTTAATGTTAAATGATAAAAATCTTTTAGTAAAAATTTTAAAACCTGTTATTAACTTGAAAAAAAATAATATTTATCTTCTTAATGGAATAGAAGTACATGAAATATCAGTTGGAAATGATAGTGATGAAGAAATATATAATAATTTTAAAGAAAAATCTAAGGGAAATTTAATAGGTTTCTTTTATGGATATAGAAGAAAAAGCTTTTTTAATAGATATAGAAATGAAATATATCAATATATTGAAAAAGAAATACAAAAAGAAAAACAAAAATTCATAATTCACCAACATGATTTTATTTCAAATATAATGCTTTCTAAAATGTTGGCTAAAAAATATAAAGTTATTTTTACAAATCATACAGGAGAATATTTATTTTTAAAGAAAATTCCAATTATAAATAATATATTAATAAAATTGTTAACTAATCATTTTTCATATATTATTGGTCCTAGTGATGAACTTAGTGATTTTGAAAAAATAAGAAATAAAAAGACATTTTGTTATTTATCAAATGGAGTAGATACAGAAAGATTTTTTATGATTAGTAATGAAGAAAAATTAAATTTAAGAAAAGAAATAAGTGTTTCCAAAGATGAAATTATAGTTTTTTCACCAAGAAGATGGGCTCCTACTAAGGGAATTATTTATTTGGTAAAAGCAATAAAAGAAATAATTAATCAAACTGATAAAAATATTAAATTTTATTTTGCAGGAAATGATTATGGAGATTATAAGGAGTACAGACAAGAAATATTAAACTATATAGATGAAAATAATTTGAAAAAGTATATCGTGCTTTTAGGAAATGTTGATTATCAAAAAATAGATTTTTATTACAAAATATCAGATATTGTAATTTTGCCATCTTTAATGGAAGCTGTTAGTTTAGGTGCGTTAGAAGCAATGTCATGTGGAAAAATAATGATAGGAACAAAAGTAGGTGGATTTCCTCAAATAATAAAGTCAGGAGAAAATGGTATTTTAATTGAAAGTAAAAATGAAAAAGAAATAACAAAAATTATTTTGAAAATTTCTGAAAATCTTGTTGGATATGAAAATATAGGTGTAAATGCAAGAAAGTTTGTAGAAGTGAATTATAGTTGGAATGAAATAGCAAGAAAAACTATGGAAATATATAATAAATTTTACAATGAATTTTAGGAGAATGAAAATGAAAGTAGGATTAATATTTGGAACAAGACCAGAAGCTATAAAAGTAGCTCCCGTTTATCATAAATTAAAAAATAATGGAATGGATGTTAAAGTTGTTGTAACAGGACAGCATAAGGAAATGCTTTATCAAGTTCTTGATTTATTTGAAATAACTCCTGATTATGATTTACAAGTTATGAAACAAGGACAAGGACTTTCAGAGCTTACAGGAAGATTAATAATAAAACTTGATGAAATCATAAAAAAAGAAAAATTTGATTATATTTTGGTACAAGGAGATACAACTTCAGTTCTTGCAGGAGCACTTGCGGGGTTCTATAATCAAGTACCAATAGGTCATATTGAAGCAGGACTTAGAACAGGAAATATATATTCTCCATTTCCAGAAGAAGCAAACAGAAAATTAGTTGGAAATATTGCAGATGCTCATTTTGCACCAACAGATACAAATGTAAATAATCTTTTAAAAGAAAATTATCCAAAAGAAAAAATAATAAAATGTGGAAATACAGTTATAGATGCTCTTTATTGGGTAAAGAAAAATAAAAGCAGTGATATAGAAAAAATAAAAGAAAAATATAATCTTTTAAGGAAAAAATATATTCTTATTACAATGCATAGAAGAGAAAATTGGGGAAAGCCAATGGAAGAAACTCTTACAGCAGTAAAAAATTATTTAAAAGAACATGAAGAATTATATTTAGTATTTCCAATGCATTTAAATCCATTAGTCAGAAATGTAGTTCACAAAGTATTAGATGATTTTGACAGAAAAATATTACTTGAACCATTAAAATATTTAGAATTTATAGCAGTAATGGATGGGGCACATTATATAATGACAGACTCAGGTGGAGTACAAGAAGAAGCTCCAAGTTTAGGAAAACCTACATTAGTATTAAGAGATACTACAGAAAGACCAGAAGCAATAGCAGCAGGAACAGCAAAGTTGATAGGAACAAAATATGAAAATGTAATGAAATATATGAAACTTTTAGAAGGAGAATTGTATCAAGAAATGTCAAGAGCAAATAATCCATATGGTGATGGAAAAACTTCTGAAAGAATAAGAGAATATTTATTGAAAATATCTGAAAGGAGAATTATAAATAAATATTTTTAAATATTTATTTATAGAATAAAAATGAATATAGAAAAAATAAAACAAAATGTTATTTTAAGAAAATTAATAATTAATGTATTAAAAATAATTTCATATTTGAATGAGATTATTCCTAAAAATAAAAATAAAATTTTACTTTATGACTCAGCAAGAAACTTTTTAGATGATAATACAGAGGCTTTATATTCATATTTAATTGAAAATAATTATGATAAGAAATATGAAATTATTTGTTGTGTACCAAATGAGAAAGAAAATAATTCTTTTTATAAAAATATAGGAATATTGGAAGGAGTTTTTCATTATTTAACTTCAAAATATGTATTTTTTTCTTTTGGAGATTTTAGAATAGAACCATCAAAAAAACAAATAGTTGTTAATCAATGGCATGGTTCACCAATTAAAAAATTAGGTAAGATGACTTCGGATAAAAATTATTTGACAGAAAAATTAGATAATTTTACATTTTTATTATCAGCATCAGAATTTTTTACAGAAATATTAAGCAAATCTTTTGGTTGCTCTAAAGATAAAATTAAGATTATAGGAAATGCAAGAAATGATTATTTATTTTCTAAAAAAGAAACTTTAAAAATTTTAGGAATAAAAAAGGAAAATTATAAAAAATCTATTTTATGGATGCCAACTTTTAGAAAATCGAATAATAATAGATTTAATGATGGTAATACAAAAGAAACAGAAACAATGTTACCAATATTAAATACATTTAAGGATATGGAAAAATTAAACGATATTCTTATAAAAGAAAAAATTTTATTGATTATAAAAGTTCATCCCTCAGCAATTTTTAAAAAAAAGAATTATTCAAATATTAAAATAATGGTTAATGATAATTTAAGAATAAAAAATATTAAATTATATGAATTTGTAAAAGAATTTGATGCACTTATAACTGATTATTCTTCAATATATTTTGATTATTTATTATTAAATAGACCAATTGCATTTACTCTTGATGATTATGAAATATATCAAAATAGTAGAGGATTTAATTTTGAAAATACAATAGATTATTTAGCAGGGAATCATATATATAATAGTGAAGATTTAATTAGATTTATATTAGATTTATTAGAAGGAAAAGATAATTATAAAGAACAAAGAATAAAAATGAATAATTTATTTAATTATTATCAAGATAGTATGAATTGTAAAAGGCTTTTAGAAGAAGTAGGAATTAAATAATTATTATATGAGGTGAAAAATGAAAAAGATTATAACATATGGAACATTTGACTTATTACATTATGGACATATAAATTTATTAAAAAGGGCAAAAGAACTTGGAGATTATTTAGTTGTTGTTCTTTCAACAGATGAATTTAACTGGAATATGAAACAAAAAAAATGCTATTTTAGTTATGAAAAGAGAAAAGCGCTACTTGAAGCGATAAGATATGTAGATTTAGTTATTCCTGAAAATAATTGGGAACAAAAAATATCAGATGTAAAAGAATTTAAAATAGATACTTTTGTTATGGGAGATGATTGGAAAGGAAAATTTGATTTTTTAAAGGATTATTGTGAAGTAGTTTATTTACCAAGAACTCCAGAAATTTCAACTACACAAATAAAAAAAGATTTGAAAGGCTAAAAATGAAAAATATAAAAATTAGTATAATAGTTCCAATTTATAACACTGAGAAATTTTTAAGAAAATGTATCGAAAGTATATTAAATCAAACATTACAAGAAATTGAAATAATTTTAATAAATGATGGTTCAACAGATAATTCTCACAATATTTGCTTAGAGTATGCAGAAAAATATCCTAAGAAAATAAGATATGTAAATAATAGAAATATAGGTTGCAGTGCAACAAGAAATTTGGGAATAGAGTTGGCACAAGGAGAATATATTGCTTTTGTAGATAGTGATGATTATATAGAAAAAGAAATGTATAAAGAATTATGGGATGAAAAAGAAAAAAATAATAGTGATATAGTTTTTTGTGGGATAACTTATATAAATTTATTAAATAATCAAAAAAATTTATCTATCCCTAAAATAAAAAATAAATTTGATTACTTTTCTCCTAAAAATAGAATAGCTAATCCTGTAAATAAAATATTTAATAGAAAATTGATTTTAAAGAAAAAAATAATTTTTCCTGTAGATACTCAAAATTGTGAAGATTTAGTTTTTTGCTTTAAAGCATTATTATCAATAAAAAATATAAGTAGTATTTCAAAGAGCTTTTATAATTATATTTTTCATGGAAATAACTCTATTTTTGATTTGAATAGAAGATTAGGTGTATTTATAAGTTTTAATGAAATTTTTAAATACTTAAAAGAAATAGAATTAAAAAATGATAGAAATATAATGAAAAAATTTTACGAATTATTTAATTTTTATGCTATAAAAGGTGTATTTTTTACATTATTAAATACAAAACAAATTTCTGAAGAAGAATATAAAAAATATGATAAGATTTTTTATAAAGAGTTACAAAAGATAGATTTTTTAACTTTGAAATCTAAATTTTTAATTTTTTATTATAGAAATTTGGTTTTTTTTATTAGAAAATTTCATTTATATTTCTTTTTGAAAAGGTTAAAAGAAATATTAAAAAATAGAGGTTAAATAAAATGGCATATAATATTTTATTAATATTTTTTAGTGTTTTATCAATTTTTGATGTCTTCATCATAAGACAAAAAAAGAATAAGATTTTAATTTTAATGTTAGCTTTTTTAGGATATTTGTTTTTTTTTGGATTAAGAGGATTTATAGCATGGGATTGGAAACTTTATTATCCTAATTTTATAAATGCTATACCTTTATATAATATTTTTCAAAATGGTGGAATTAAGTTAAATAATATATATGCAAGTTTTGAAATAGGTTATCAAATATGGGTATCAACTTTAAAAATATTTTTTACTAATTGGAATTCATATTTATTTTTTACAACTTTTCTGGATATAACTTGCTTATTAGTTATTTTTAATAGGTATTCTCCTTATCCTGTTTTTTCAATTTTATTATTTTTAGGTTTTGGTGGAATGCAAATACAGCTTGACTTGATGAGAAATATAAAAGCTATGTTGTTATTCTTATTATCTGTAGAAAGTTTAGTTAATAATCAAAAAATAAAAAAATATACTTTAGTAATGATAGCAATTTTTTTACATGCTAGTTCTTTTGTTTACTTAGTATTGTTACCTTTTTTAAAGAAAAAATTATATAAATATAAAAAAATTTTATTATTTACTTTTTTTTCTGGAATTATCTTTTTTCTATTTAGTGATGAAATTTTATATGAAATTTTAAAAATGATTAGAGAAATTTTTTTAAATTTTGATAATAATATTTTTAATAGAATAAATCATAAATTAAATTTTTATTTAAACAATGATTTTGCAAGGTCAAGAGGATTAGGATTGGGATTTATAGAGAGAATAATTTCGTTTGGTTTACTTTATATATACAGGGAAAAAATAAATAAAGATAAATATGGGAAAGTATTTTTTAATATATTTTTATTTTATATAGTCACTTATTTATATGGAAGTGGTGTAAGAATAATTTTTGAAAGGCTAGGTCTTTTGTTTATATGTTCATATTGGATAGTTTATCCAATATTATTAAAAAATATTTCTAAATTAAAAAAAATATTGATATTTATTTTTTTAGTAAGTTTTTGTATTTTAAAAATAAATAATTCATTTGTTTTTAATAAAAAGGCAGGAGAATTAAATAAATATCAAAATATAATTTGGAGTAAAGAAACTTATGAAGAAAAATATAAAATTTATAAAAAAGTATTTGAAAGATATGATAGAAATAAGAAAAGGGAGTAAATGTAGATGAAAAATATAAAGACAATAACATTTCATAACGCATATAATTATGGAGCTATGTTACAAACATATGCCCTTCAGAGTAAAATAAAAAATCTTAGATATGAGACGGAAGTTATAAACTTTTTATCAGAAAAATTAGAAAAGGATTATGAAGTTAAATTTTTTAATTTTTCAAATGGAGTAAAAAAATTTATATCTTCTTTAACTTCTTACTCAATAAGAAAAAAAAGAGCTGAAATTTTTGAAAAGTTTTTAAGAGAAAAAATAAAATTAACAGAAAAAAGATATCTTACAATAGAAGAGTTAAGAAAAGATAGTGAAAGTTTTGATATTTGCATAACTGGAAGTGATCAAGTATGGAATCCTGCTATTGTATACTCTCCAGCATATTTTCTTGATTTTGGAAATAAAAAAATGAAAAGAATTTCTTATGCTGCAAGTTTTGGGCAGGAAAAAATTTTAAAAGAATATGAAGAAAAAGTTGGAGAACATTTGAAAAAGTTTGATTATATTTCAGTGAGAGAAAAAAGCGGAATAAATTTGGTAAAAGAATTATCAGGAAAATATGCAGTTCAAGTATTAGATCCTGTATTTTTACTTTCAAAAAATGAGTGGAGAAAATTAGAGAATAATATAGTAAAAGATTTTGGTTTAGAAGATGGATATATTTTGATTTATTCTATGGAGAAAAATCCTTTGGTTATGGAAATAGCAGAAAAATTAAAAAAATATCTTAATAAGCCAATAGTTGTTATTCACTCAAGCTATGGAATAATGACTCAAATAGAAATATTAAAATCAAAAAATATAAATATTCCTGTTGCAGGTCCTCAAGAATTTGTTACTCTTTTTGCTAATGCTGATTGTATAGTTACAAACTCTTTTCATGGAACAGCATTTTCAATAATTTTTGATAAGCCGTTTTTAAGTGTACCACACAGTACAAGAAATACAAGACTACAAAGTATTTTGGAACTTTTAAAATTAGAAAAAAGATTTGTAAGTATAGATGATAGAAATTTGTCAGGAAAAGAATTATTTAATAAAGCAAAATTAAAAGATAAAAATACAAATTTATTATTGCAGAATGAAATAAAAAAATCTGAAGAGTTTTTAATATCAACTATAGAAAATTAGGAGAAAACTAATGAATGAAGAAAAAAAATTAATAAAAAATTCATTAATTTTTGCTATTGGAAATATAGGAACAAACATAATTACATTTTTAATGTTACCTTTTTATACTTTAAAGTTGACACAAGCTCAATTTGGAGAAATAGAATTGTTAAATAGTGTAGTTCCATTAATGGTTATAATGATTTCATGTAATTTATCAGCAGGAGTTTTTCGCTTTAGCTTAGATAAAAATTATGAAATGAAAAAAATATTTTCAAGTGCAGTAATTTATTCTGTAGTTGTATATTTTTTATGTTTTGCTGTTTTGTTATTGTTTAACTTTAAATATAGAATTTATAATCAATTTTATATTATAGCAGTTCTTATTTTTTTTAATATTGTGCAAAGTATTTTTAAAGAGTTTGTAAGAGCTGTAGAAAGATTAAATATATTTATTTTTTCAGATTTTTTACATGTAATTATTTTTACAGTTTTAAATATATTTTTAATAGGAACATTAAATCTAGGAGTAAAAGGATTTTTTTATTCTAAAATAATAGCTTTATTTTTTGAAAGTATTTTTTTATTCATTGGTGGAAGAATATATTTTTACTTTAAATTAAAAATAGAAAAAAATTATTTGAAAGAGATGATTTTTTATGGATTACCTCTTATTCCAAATTCGCTTATGTGGTGGGTAGGAAATTTATCAGACAGATATATTTTGAATTATTATATTGGACTTGAAGCAGTTGGATTATACAGTGTAGCTGCAAGATTTCCTACAATAATAAATACAATAAATGGAATATTTTTTAAAGCATGGCAGATTTCAGCCATAGAAGAATATGGAACAGAAAAACAAAATGAATTTTATACAAGAGTTTTTAATATAATATTTATTTTTATAATTTTTCTTTCATCAGGATTTTTGATGTTTATAAGAATAGTAATGTTATATATAATTGATGAAAAATTTTATATTTCTTGGAGATATATTCCATTTTTGCTTATTGCATGTATTTTTACAATTTTCGGTGTATTAATTGGAGTTACTTATGTAGCATCAAAAGAAACTATAAATGCAGTAAAAACTATGTCAATTTCAGCAGTATGCAATGTAGCTTTAAACTTTATTTTTATACCTAGATATGGAACTCAAGGGGCATGTTTTGCAACAATGATTTCAGGATGTAACTGATATAATAAGATGTAAGAAATTGATAAGGGTATTTGCAAAAAAATGA
>ERZ773142.149-NODE-149-length-89156-cov-19.5431_pt1 | contig 89156 bp, 77 predicted proteins | sample MGYA00580853_ERZ773142 | MGnify/ENA primary metagenome ERZ773142 (study PRJEB29015, sample SAMEA2737862) | human gut metagenome | biome: human gut; feature: human-associated habitat; material: faeces | place: China | collected 2012 ...
ATACTTTGGGCAGAAAGAGGCAAATAGCCTCTTTCAATTAACTTTGGAAAGAACCATTGATATTATCACAAATAAGATTTATTCATATATTTCTAATAATTTAAAAACTTCAAATACTATATTAAATAAAATTGAAAAAAATATAGTTTCTTTACAAGGTAAACTTAATAAACTGCTTGATTATTCTTTAGATGGAACAATTACAGATTATGAGTATAAAGATAAGAAAAAGGAGATTGATATGCAAATATTATTATTAAAAGAAGAGAAATTAAAATATAATTTTCCTACACAAAATATAAGCAGAGAAAATATAAAAAACTATCTTAAAGAATTAGGCAATAACCTTAACTCAAAAGATAGTTCTCTGATTAAAACTGTTATTCAAACATTTGTGAAAAAAGTTATTATAAGTAAAACATCAATTACTTTACACATCAGACTTTTTCCACACATGAACATGGCTAAAGATGGTGGAGCTGACGGGAATCGAACCCGTGTCCAAAACATAAAGCACCATAAGCTTCTACAAGCTTAGTCTGCGATTAATCTTATACTACCCAACTGCACAGACACAGACAGATAATACCAGTCTTTTTAATTTCCTCAAAACATCAAGACTCTGCTCTGAGTAATCCGTAAATTTGGTTATACCCCTTGGAATTCTCTTAACGGCCTTGAGAAAACCGGAGCAGCTGACTTTATTAAGCAGCTAAAGCGTATTCGTTGTTTCCATCTAAAACGATGAGTTGACCTCTCACAGCGGTCACCCTGACCTGCTGCCTATGACCTTCATGCCCTGTCGAAACCTTTGCAGCCCCAATATTCAATTTTTTATTGCATTATATTATAACACTTCTTTATTATTTAATCAATATTTTATCTTACTTTCAGCATTCTGTCCATATCTCTCTTCTGGTCTTTTTTAGCAATACTTTCTCTTTTATCATATGTTTTCTTACCTCTTCCAAGAGCTATATCAACTTTTACATATCCTTTTGAAAGATGAACATTAAGAGGAACTATTGTATATCCCTTCTGAGTTACTTTTTCATGGAATTTTTTAATTTCTTTTTTATTAAGAAGAAGTTTTCTTACTCTTTTTTCTTCAGGATTATATACACTTCCATATTCCCAAGGAACTATTGACATTCCCATAATAAAAACTTCTCCATTTATTATTCTTACAAATGCTTCTTTTATGCTTACTTTTCCTGCCTTTGCAGATTTTACTTCGCTCCCTACAAGTTCAATCCCTGCTTCCAGTGTATCTTCTACAAAGTAATCAAAATATGCTTTTTTATTATTTGCTAATATCATGCTTCCTCCATATATATCATAAAAAGAGTTTTTGGGGCTGCTGCAAATTCATAAAATGCAAGAGCCCCAAAAATCACTCCCCTGCCAAGGCTTTTTAATTTTTATCTTTTTTATCTTCTAAGTCCTGTCATAAATTCTTCTGTATAAGGGGCAACTTCTATTTCAAGTTCTGCCATATCAGCTCTTACAACTATTACATCAAGTCTGTCCCCAAGGCTATATACAGCACCACTGTCCTTATCAGTCATTATATAATTTATTTCATCAAATTCATAGTAGTGAGGTGAATTTGTTACATCCCACATACATTCAACAAGTTCATCTGTCTCAATAAATACTTTTCTGTTAGAAAATCCAGTAATTGTTCCTTTAAATACTTCTCCAACTTTATCAAGCATAAATTCAACAACCTTAATTTTTACACTTTCCTCTTCAGCCTTCATTGCATCTCTTTCTGTTTTAGAAATTGCAACACAAATTCCTCCAAGAGTTTCTTCAAGTTTTTTAATATACTTTTCTTTAGGATATCCATGAAGGACTGATCCTAAAATTCTATGTATCATAAGATCTGAATATCTTCTTATAGGTGAAGTAAAGTGTGTATAATAGCTTGAAGCAAGACCAAAGTGTCCTACATTTTCAGGAGTATATCTTGCTTGTTTAAGTGCCATAAGTATCATTTTATGAACTATAAGGCTTAAACCTTTTTCTTTTGAATCTTCTATTATTGCCTGAAACTTTTTAGGATGAATTCCCTCTGCTGAATGAATTCTATAACCAAATTTTCCTAAAACATCATTAAGAGCTTCTATTCTTTCACTGTCAGGCTTTTCATGTGTTCTGTAAATACTTGGAATCTCTAGCCAGAAAAGTTTCTCTGCAACTGCTTCATTAGCTTCAATCATAAAATCTTCTATTACCTTTTCAGCTTCTCCTCTGTCTCTTCTTCTTAAGTATTCAACTTTTTTATTTTCATCAAGAACAACTTGAATTTCAGGAAGCTCAAAGTCAATGCTTCCTCTTTTATATTTTACATCTCTTATAATTTTTGAAAGTTCAAGCATTGTAAAGCACATATCTTTTATGCTTTCATACTCTTTTGTAATCTCTTCGTCTCCCTCAAAAATCTTATTTACATTGTCATAAGTCATACGAAAAGCTGTTTTTATTACAGACTTATATGTATCAGCTAAAACAACTCTTCCTTCAGGAGTTATTTCCATATCACAAGTAAAAGTAAGTTTATCTTCATTAGGATTTAAAGAACATATTCCATTTGAAATTTCTTTTGGAAGCATTGGAAGAACTCTGTCTACAAGATAAACTGAATTCCCTCTCTTAAGTGCTTCTTTATCAAGGGCTGTTCCTTCTTTTATATAGTGACTTACATCAGCAATACTTACTATCAGTCTATAGTTTCCATTTTGAAGTTTTTCTGCATAAACAGCATCATCAAGATCTTTTGCATCTGCTCCGTCTATTGTTATGATAGGAAGATTTCTTAAATCTTTTCTTCCTTGAAGTTCTTCTGAAGAAATTGTCTGACTTATACTTCTTGCTTCTTTTAGTACTTCTTCAGGAAATTCAGGATTTAACCCTGTTCTTTTTATAAGGGCTTCTATCATTACATCACTGTCTAAAGGATTTCCAAGTTTTTCTATAATCTTTCCTTCAGGCTTTCTTGTTTTATCTCCCCAGAAATCAATTTTTACAAGAACAAGATCTCCATCTCCTGCCATCTTTAAAAATTTCTTAGGAATATATATATCCTGTCCAAAAGAGTGTGTAGGCACTACAAATCCGAAATCTTTTCTTTTTGAAAGAATTCCCACAACTGTATCTCTTTCTCTTTTAAGAATTTTATAAACTTCTCCCTCTTTTTTTCCTTTTTCAAATTTACTTTCTGTTATTCTTGCAAGAACAGTATCTCCATTAAGTGCTCCATTAAAATCTCTTCTTGGAATAAAAATTCCTTCTGTTTCTGTATCAACAAATGCAAATTTATTTTTTACAACTGAAAATACCCCTTTTACAATTCCAACATTTTCAGGAGTATTATATCTTCCTTTATTATTTTTTACTATTTCTCCAGTTTCTATCCACGATTCTATAATCTCTCTGTTTTCTTTTTTAAATTTAGGAGACCAGTTCAATAAGCTGTAAATCTCATCAAGAGTTAAAGATTTTTTTCTTTCATTTAAACATTGTTTTAATTTTAATAAATCTTTTTCTATATTCATTTTCTCATCTCCCTTTCTTTTAATAAGCTGTCTCTCATCTTAATTGTATTTATATGTATTATACCACCTTTTTCCTCTAAATATTCTGTTTTTCTGTTAACTTCCATAATAATTCCTGAATCTAAATCTTTAAGAACTTCTGCTCTTATTTCATCTACACAAGGATAATTTCTTCCCTCTTCAACAGCATCTCCTATATATACTATTTTTTCAAGAAGGCTCATATTTTCTCTCCCAATAGTATGATACTTAATAGCATTTAAAATATCTTCATCTTCTATACCAAATTCTTTTTTAGCAACCATTGCTCCTGCAAATCCATGAAGAATTTCAAGAAGAGTTTCATATCCTTTTATTTCAGCTACATCTTTACACATGTCCTTTAAAATTTCAATATTTGTTTCTTTCATGTAGTCATGAAGAAGAGCTGCTATCCTTGCTTTTTCTATATTTTCACCATATTTTTCAGCAAGAATCACACACATTTTTTCAACTCCAAGAACATGTTTAAATCTCTTTGCTGATAGTTTTTCTTTTACTTTTTCTCTCAATTTATCTATATTCATTTTCCTTTTACTCCTTTTTTCTAAAAAAAGCTGTTGTATTATTGTAAGAATAAAATACAACAACTTTTATTATTAAATATCTTTTCTATATGTATAATCTTTTAAAAGATTAGCATACTTTACTTTTTCTAAATCGGCATTATTTATAAGAATTCTTACACTTTCTATTCCATTTATATTAGTAAGAGTATTTACAAAAGAATAGATTATAAGAAGTTCTGATTTAGCATTTTTTACATTATCAAAAATCTTTTCTGGCAAATCTAAATATATTTTTTTATCAGTTACATAATAACTTACATCTTTTAATTCCACTAAAGGCACAGTTCCTGTCTCCTCAAGTTTTTTTACTGTTGCTGTAATTGTTGCTTTTAAAAGTTCATCTTTTGATTTAACTTTTGGAATTAAAATTTCTGTATCTTTAATACTGTTATTTTCAGGATAATATATGTATATTTTATCATTAACTTCTTTAGGTGCTTCATCTGTTCTTGTAAAAACTATTTCAGGAACTTTTGCTCTTGCTTCCATTCTATTGTTTACAAATCCAAGAATAACTACAATTCCCCACATTACTCCCATTATTATATATCTTTTTCTTTTTTTTATGCTCTCTTCCTTTAATTTTTCTTCAGGTGTTTTTTCAATATTATTTTCTGATTTTAAATTTTCTTTTTTCATTTTATTAAACATTCCTGTCTCCCAAATTAATAAAAATATTTTCTCACATGCTCAGCAATCTTTTGAGCCATTATTTTTTGATTTGTTTTATTTGTCATTTTTCTATGATCTTCAGGATTTCTTATAAATCCAAGTTCTATAAGAATACCTGGACTGCTTATTCCTCTTAAAACTGCAAAGTTTGCTCCATGTATTCCTCTGTTTTTCATTCTCATTCTTGCAGAAAGATCTTTATTAAGTCCCTCTGCCAGTTTTATTGATTTTTCTTGATTTTTATTATATGCTATCTGTCCCATTATCTGAACTATACTGTTTGTATCTTCACCATATTTTGCTCCAACACTGTTTTCAAAATCAGCTATTCTTTCAGCATAAGGAGATGATTTTTTAGAAAAATAAAATATTTCCATTCCACTAAGTTTTGAATTTTCAGCAGAGTTTATATGAACACTTATAAAAAGATCTGCTCCAACTCCATTTGAAACTTTGCTTCTGTTTGTAAGAGTTATAAACTCATCACTGTCCCTTGTCATAACAACATTAAAATCTTTTTTAAGTTCATCTCTTAAATATTTTCCAACAGCAAGGGCTATATCCTTTTCTTTCGTTCCATTTATTCCAACAGCTCCAGGATCTTTTCCCCCATGTCCTGGATCAATTACTACAGTATACTGTTTATTCTGAGCATTTTTAGAAAAATCAACTACAACTCTGTTTGGATTTTTTCTTAAAGACACTTTATGAAATATATTCTTTTTAAGAGTTACAAAATATCCACTGGAAGTTCCATAATCAACTCTTTGAACTTTTTCTACATATCTAGGAAGTCCATTTCTTGTACTTTTATCCTTTGATGAAGCATTTCCTATATCTAAAAAAAGAAGCCTGTTATATTCATCATAATCTGTGGAATAAGCAGGAGCATCTTCACTTAAATCAAATACCATTTGAGGAGGATATTCATTAAATCTTACCTTTTCCACCACTGATCCAAACGAAAAAACTGCTGCTGTAAAAAACAGCAATACAGCAACTATTTTTTTGTACATTTTCTGTTTCCTCCTGACTCATTCCATAAATTACAAAAAAGAGGACAACATCAAATAAAATATTCAAGCTGTCCTCTTTAATTTTTTATTTAACTATTTTAAAACTACTGCTACTGCTGATTTTCTTATAGTAAGGTTAACACCTTTATCTACTCTTATTTGAATAAAATCATCTTCAACTGATGATACAGTTCCTTTTATTCCTCCAATAGTAACTATTTCATTTCCTTCTTTAATAGAATCAAGCATTTCTTTTTGTTTTTTTTGTTTCTTTTTGTTAGGTAATATCATAAAGAAATAGATAATTGCAATCCATACAGCAATCATTATGAAAGTACCATATTTTGCTAATATTTCATTCATACTTTTAGTTTCCTCCTAGAAATTTTTATGCTTTATCAACCTAAAGTATACCACAGACAAAGCTATTTTTCAATAATTGATTGATTTCCCTTATTTTATCCTCTAAAGAAATCTTTGAATCTGTCTATAAAGCTTTTATTCATTTTATAATTTTTATCTTTTAAACTTTCATCAAATTTTTTCAATAATTCTTGTTGATCTTCATTAAGATTTGTAGGAACTTCTATTATAATTTTTACAAGTTGATCTCCAGGGGCATAACCTCTTGGATTATTTATTCCTTCACCTTTTAATCTGAAAACTTTTCCATTTTGAGTTCCTGCAGGAATTTTTATGCTTTTCTTTCCTTTTAATGTAGGAATATCAACTTCTCCTCCAAGAGCAGCTTTTGCAAAAGTAATAGGTATTTCACAGATTATATCGTCTCCATGTCTTACAAAGAAATCATGTTCTTTAACATGAATGAAAATATATAAGTCCCCGTTTGGACCTCCTTCTCTGCTTGCATCTCCCATTCCTGTAAGTCTCAATCTTTGTCCATCTTCTATTCCTACTGGAATTTTAACTGTTTTCTTTACAGTTTCTCTCTCAAGACCTGTTCCATTACAACTTTTACATTTTTTCTCAGGAATTTTTCCTTTACCTTTACACTTATCACATTCTTCTACACTTTGGAAATCTCCGAAAATAGTTCTTTGATTTACTTTTACTCTTCCTGTTCCGTTACATTTATCACAAGTTTTCATGTTACTTCCAGGTTCTGCACCTGTTCCATTACATGTTTTACATTTTGCTTGTCTTCTATAGTTTATCTCTTTTTCAACACCTTTTGCTACATCTTCAAGAGTTAAAGTCACATCAACTCTTAAATCTGCTCCAGGTTCAGGTCCTCTTCTTCTTGAACCTCCTCCTCCAAAAGGACTTCCTCCACCGAAGAACGAAGAGAATATATCTTCAGCATTTCCGAAACCTTCAAATCCGCCAAAGCCACCGAATCCTCCAGCTCCTCCGCCTCCATTTTCAAATGCAGCATGTCCAAATCTGTCATATTTAGATCTCTTATCAGGATCAGAAAGAACTTGATATGCTTCGTTTACTTCTTTAAACTTTTCTTCAGCCTCTTTTTTCTCTTTTTCGCTGGCATTGCTGTATTTATCAGGGTGATATTTCATAGCAAGTTTTCTATAGGCTTTTTTAATATCATTTTCACTGGCTGTTTTCTCTACCCCTAAAAGATCATAATAATCTTTTTTGCTCATTTTCATTTCCTCCAAACTAAATTTTAAACCTCAAAAATAGTGATTTCTATGGCTCTTTTATATATTTCTTTTCCTTTTATTTTTTCAATTCCTGTTTTTTCTTCAAGTTTTCCAGAACAATCATCAAAATCAGAAATTCCATTCCAAGGTTCAAAACATACATATTCTGCTCCAGGAACATTCCAGAAAGCTATATATCTGAATCCATCATATTCAAATCCTATTTTTCTGTTATTTTTCGTATTCTTTAAGTATACTGTTTTTGAGTTTGTTTTTTCAAATATTAATGCATCATTTATAAATCTTTCTTTACTTAGATTCATTATCTTGCCATTAAATATATTTTCTGTCTTTCCTGATGCAATAAGAGCTCCATTTAAAACTTTTGCATCTCCTTTTTCATCTTTTTCAAATTCAATATAATAATCTGAATAATCAAGTCCATCTTTTAAAGGTGTTGAAAATGCAGGATGTGCTCCAAGAGAAAAATACATTTCTTCTTCTCCTAAATTTTCCACTCTATATTCTATTCTTAATTTTCTTCCTTCTAAAACATATTTCATGAAAAAATTAAATTCAAAAGGATAAAGTTTTTTAGTGTTTTCGTTTGAACTAAATACAAATTCTATAAAGTTTTCTCCTTCATCTGACACCTTATGTTCATAGTCTCTAGCAAAACCATGTTTAAAAGGAAATTCATAAGTTTTATCTCTATATGAATATCTGCTGTCTTTTAATCCTCCTACAAAAGGAAATAATACAGGAGAAGATTTTGCCCAGAATTTAGGATCTTTCTGCCACATATATTCTTCATTTGTTTTTAAATCTTTTATACTTGTAAGTTCTGAACCGAAACTATTTATTTTAACTTCTAAAAAATCATTCTTTAATGTATGTTCCATTAATTTTCTCCCTTATATGTTATTTTTTTCCAGTTCAAGCAGATATTCTTTTGTTTTTATTCCTCCACAGGAACTGAAGCCATTCATTGTACCTTTTTTCCCTATCACTCTATGACATGGAATTATTATAAGTATTGGATTATCTCCATTTGCCTGCCCAACTGCCCTTGCTGCTTTTGGATTTCCTATTCTCTTAGCTTGCTCCCCATAAGAAATTGTTTCTCCATATGGAATTTTTAAAAGTTCATTCCATACTTTTTTTCTGAAATCACTTCCTTGAAGATCAAGCTTTAAATCAAAAGTTTTTCTTTTTCCTTCAAAATATTCTTGAAGCTGTTTTTGGCATTTCTCTGTTTCAGGACTTTTTATTATAAAAATTTCAGGCTTTTTATCTGTAAGAGTTACAGAGCTTATTCCATCTCTTTCTTCTTTTATGATAAAGTATCCTAAATCTTTATGTTCAAGATAATCTATACCTTTCATAATCCCTCCAAATATTTCCGTATATAAAGTAAATTGGGAATAGAGAACCCTCTATTCCCAACTAAATCTTATAACTTAACTGTTATTAGTCTACTATTTCAGCGTCCTCTATATCATCATCTTTTTTAGCATTGTTTGCTCCTGCTTGACCTGCTGCACCAGCTTGTTGTTTTGCCTGAGCTTCTTTGTAAACTTCTTCAGCTAGTTTTTGTGCTACTTTTGATAATTTTTCTATTGCTGCTTCAATTGCTGCTTTATCTTCTTTATCTTTAACTTGTTTTAATTCTTCAAGTGCTGCTTCAATTGCTTTCTTTTCTTCTTCTGTTACTTTTCCAGAGTGATCTTTTAAAGTATTTTCAGTAGAAGCTATTAACATGTCAGCTTTGTTTCTTGTTTCTATTAATTCTTTGAATTTTTTATCTTCAGCTTCATTAGCTTCAGCATCTTTTTTCATTCTTTCAATTTCTTCAGCAGATAAGTTAGTTGAACCTGAAATTGTTACTGTATTTTCTTTACCAGTTCCTAAATCTTTTGCTGATACATGAACTATACCATTTGCATCAATGTCAAATGTAACTTCAATTTGAGGGATTCCTCTTGGTGCTGCTGGAATTCCTTCAAGGTTAAATTCTCCTAATTTATGGTTATCAGCTGCTTTTGCTCTTTCACCTTGTAATACATTGATTGTAACTGCAGGCTGATTGTCTACAGCTGTTGAGAATACTTGAGATTTTTTAACTGGGATAGTTGTATTCTTTTCAATAATTCTTGTGCAAACTCCTCCAAGAGTTTCAATTCCTAATGATAATGGTGTTACATCAAGAAGTAATACATCTTTAACATCTCCCATTAAAACTCCACCTTGAATTGCTGCTCCTGCTGCAACAACTTCGTCAGGGTTAATTCCTTTATTTGGTTTTTTACCGAAGTAAGATTCTACCCATTCTTGAACTGAAAGCATTCTTGTTGATCCTCCAACTAATAATACTTCGTCAATGTCAGATGGTGATAATCCTGCATCAGAAAGAGCTGTTCTTGTTGGTCCTTGAGTTGCTTCAACAAGATCTCTTGTTAAGTCATTAAATTTTGCTCTTGTTAATTTCATTTCTAAGTGTTTTGGTCCTGTTGCATCCATTGTAATGAATGGTAATGAAATTTGAGCTTCCATCATTGTTGATAATTCTTTTTTAGCTTTTTCAGCTGCATCTTTTAATCTTTGGTAAGCCATTTTATCATTTGATAAGTCAATTCCTTGTTCTTTTTTGAACTCAGTTACTAACCAGTCAATTATTTTTGCGTCAAAGTCGTCTCCACCTAAGTGGTTGTTTCCTGCTGTAGCAAGTACTTCAATAACTCCGTCTGCTATTTCAAGAATAGATACATCAAATGTACCTCCTCCTAAGTCAAATACAAGAACTTTTTCATCTTTGTTTTTGTCAAGTCCATAAGCAAGAGCTGCTGCTGTTGGTTCGTTTATAATTCTTTTTACTTCAAGACCAGCAATTGCTCCAGCATCTTTAGTAGCTTGTCTTTGAGCATCTGTAAAGTAAGCTGGTACTGTGATAACTGCTTCTTTAACTTCTTCTCCTAAATATGCTTCAGCATCTTTTTTTAATTTTTTAAGAATCATTGCTGATATTTCTTGAGGTGTGTAATCTTTTCCATTGATATGTACTTTATAATCAGAACCCATATGAGTTTTAATTGATAGTACTGTAGAAGTAGGATTTGTTATTGCTTGTCTTTTTGCAATTTCCCCTACAATAATTTCTCCGTTATCTTTTATATTTACAACTGATGGAGTAGTTCTTGCACCTTCAGCATTTGTTATAATGCTTGCAGAACCTCCTTCCATTACTGCCACACAAGAGTTTGTTGTTCCTAAGTCAATTCCTATAATTTTTGCCATTTTAATCTAGCCTCCTAATGTATCCTTAAAATTAATATTTTACATTTTTAATTATTGTTTTTAAATATATTTTTTAAACTATTTCTTACAAACTTTAACCATTGAAGGTCTTATAACTTTACCCTTCATCTTGTAACCTTTTTGAAGTTCCATAATGATTTTGTTGTCATCATGTTCAGGACTGTTTTCAACCATAACAGCCATATGTTCATGAGGATCAAATTCAGCATTTTCTGTATTTATTTCCTCAACACCTTCTGACTTCATAATATCTTTTAAATTTCCAAGAATAATTTCAACACCTTTTACAAGTCCATCAAAGTCTTTTGTTTGAGCTGCTGAATTTATTGCTCTTTCAAGATTATCTATTCCATCAAGAAGTCTTGTTACTATTTTTTCTGCAGCATATTTTCTAAGCTCTTCCATTTCTCTTTCTTTTCTTTTTGTAAAGTTTTGGAAGTCAGCCTGCTTTCTCATATATGATTGTTTCCAGTCATCAAGCTCAGCTTTAAGCTTTTCTATTTCTGCATTTTGTTTTGTCTCCTCTGCTTGTTTATCATTTGTTTCATCAGTAATTTCTGCTTCAGGAGTCTCCATAGTTTCCTTTTCAATTTCCTCGTTTAATAATTCTTTATCTTGTGCTGACATTTTTCAACTCCTTATCTTTTTTTATTTTTATTATTTGATAATAGCTTTTCGCTGTTTACTACTTTTTCTACCTCACTGCTTACATATTGAATAAGTCCCATTGTCTTTGAATAAGGCATTCTCTTAGGACCTATTACTCCAATTACACCTTTTGCATCTCCTTGCTTATATACTGAATATACAAAACTGTAATCCTCAAGTCCTTTAATAGGAAGTTCATCACCTAGGATTACATTTACCTCTCCGTCTTCTGTGTGTCTTGAATTTACCATTTCTTCAAAAATTTCTTTTACATCTTTTTTCTTATTAAAAAGTTCAAGAACATCTAAAACATCACTGACATTTTTATCTTTAAAAATACTTGATGAATTATCTACGAAAAGTCTTCCTTCTATATCCTGATATATTTCTTTTTCAAGATCTGCATACTTTTGATAATTTGTTTTTATGAATTCCTCAATTTCATAGCTTTTTATACTATTAGTCTTGATTTTTTCATTTAAAGTTTGAGATAATTTTTTTAATTCATCTTTTGTGATACTTTCTTCAAGCTTTATTTTTTTAGTTACTACACTTAAATCTTCTGTAACTATTATTGCCAAAATAATATAATCATCTATATGAACAAGCTCTATTTTTTTTATTCTTTCTTTTCTATAGTCAGGCTCTATAACTATTGAAGCATAAGATGTAAGCCTTGAAAGAAGAGAAGATGTCTGTTGAAGTATGTTATCAAGTTCATTTACTTTCTTTTCATACTCTATATTTATTCTATTTTTTTCTTCTCTTGAAAGTTTTTCAATTTTTAATAGCTCACTTAGATAATATTTATATCCAAGATCTGTAGGAATCCTTCCTGAAGATGAGTGTGTCTTTTCTATAAAACCTCTGTCTTCAAGGTCTGACATTACATTTCTTATTGTTGCTGAAGATAAATCAATATTATATCTTTTTACTAGAGTTCTGGAACCTATTGTCTCTCCAAATCTCAGATAAAAATCTATTATGGCATTTAAAACTAATTTTTCTCTGTCTGTCAACATACCACCTCATCCTCCTGTTAGCACTCATTTATTAAGACTGCTAACCACATACATAATTTACTATACTTTTATTTTTTTGTCAATATTTTTTTAGCCACATTTATATCCATCTGCTAAAATCAACTTATAACTTATTATTTTTTCAATTTATAAAACAGTAGCCACTAGCTAAAAATTTTTTCAAAAAAACAAAAAAGGCTGTTACATTTTCTAATTTATAAAAATAAAATTTTAGAATATTAAAAATATTTCTATATATTTGCAACAACCTCTTATATTTCTATTTTTCAAAGAAAAATAATAATTAACTATGATATTCAAGTATATAAATTATGTCCTGCTCTGTGTCTGCAAAGGCTATAGCAGTTCCTCCCCAGCATGTAAATCTAAACCCTTCTGTTGCACACATTGCCATATCAGGAGAAAGTCTGTATCCATTTTCTAAATTATATTTTATATTCAGAAAAAATTCCTCAATGCAGTAAGATATATCTTCAATAGAAAGAAGAATGTCACTTTCATCATGTCCATAATTTTCTGTAAGCTCATTTATATGACAAAATTTTCCTGTTTTTTCAAAATAATATTTTGTAAATTCATAACAATAAAAAGCCTCTGCAAAATACTGTGGATCTTGCTCTTTAGTAAATCTTGCAGTATTTTTTATAGTCTCTTTATTTTTTGTATAATACTCTTTATAGCCTACTTTGTTTTCAAAATAAATTTCTTTATTTTTAGAAAAATCTTTTTTTAAAACAGAATAAAGTTCTGTAAAATTTGAATTTCCAAAAGTTTCTGTTTTTCCTAAAAAATGATATTTACCTTCTGAATATTTAAATCCCCAAAAATGTCTCTCAGAATTTAAAAATACTTCTTCAGGAAATATTCCATCTGTTGAAAGAAGGTGAATTATATATTCTTTGCCTAAAATGTGTTTTTTCACACTTAAAAGAGGCTTAAAATAGCATTCAAGGCTTGGATCATCAAAAACTTGAGCTGCAGGGGGAAATAAAGTTATACCATTTAATTTTTCTTCATCTGATTTTTTTATTATATTCTTTTTCATTTCTTTCTTTTCTGATTTTGTTAAATTCATAAATCACACCCCGTATTTACCTAATTTTCAGCACCAAGCAATCTTTTTAAACCTGCTTTAGGAAGGCTCATTATTTCAAGTCCTTTAGTAACTCCATACATTAAAATTTTTGTTCCATATCCTACATTTTCAGATGCTGTCACTTCTTTACCTTCATACAGTTTTCCATTTTCATTAGTATAGTATCTCACTTTTGACTTTGTATATCCTTCAAGATGTTTTTCAAGAAATAACGGACTGTTTACAGAAATAATATCCAATTCCATATCTCTTATCTTTTCATCAAAATAATTTTCACGGCAGTACTTAAGTTTTACATAATGAAGAGCATCCATTACATAATAATTTTCATTTTCATTTGCTATTATATGAAGTTTTTTATCCTGAAGATTCCATATAATTTCTCCAAGAGTAACAGCTTCATCACTGTATTTTCTAATATCTGAATATCCATCTTCTTTTATAAATTTTTTATAAAAATCATTTGTCATTTTTTCATAACTTTCAAAATTATAAATTATAAATATCTTATTTTTTCCCTGAACAGCCCTTTCATCATAAAAATAAAGTATCTGTTCTTTATCATCAAGAATAAGTTCTCTTGGTATTCTTAATTTTTTTGCAATAAGTTCCTTTTCAGAAATATCAGAAATATTTCTATCAGGTTCATTACTTGTTATCATAAAACCTACAAGAATTTCTCCATTTTTTACATAAGGAGCATAAATTCCCTGTGTCTTTCTAGGTTTTTCAATTATGGTGCTTGTACAGCCACAAATTATAAATGTGAATATAAAAAATAAAAAGATTTTTTTCATTGCTTTTTCTCCTAAAGTTTAAGTAAGTGTTTCCTAAATATTTCCAGTAAAATTATTTCTACAAAACTAAAAATTCAAGCAAGATTTTTTTATTTTTCTATTTATTAACTTCTTCCTTTTTTAGCATTTCTCCAAAAACTGATGTGAAAGAAGCAAGATTTTGAAGTTCTGAAGGTATTATAATCTTAGTTGACTGACCATCTGCCACTTTTTCAAATGTTTCCATTCCTTTAAGAGCAAGAACTTCTTTAGTTGCTCCTGCTTCATTTAAAGCAACAATAGCTGCTGCTTTTGCTTTTTGAATAGAAAGTATTGCTGCTGCCTGTCCTTCTGCCTCTTTTTCAAGACTTTGTTTTTTAGCCTCAGCTCTTAAAATAGCTGCTTCTTTTTCTGCTTCTGCTCTTAAAATTTGAGATGTTTTTTCTCCCTCTGCCACAAGTATTGCTGCTTCTTTCTGTCCTTCTGCTCTTCTTATTGCTTCTCTTTTTTCTCTTTCAGCTTTCATCTGTTTTTCCATAGCATCTTGAATTTCTCTTGGAGGAATTATGTTTTTAAGCTCTATTCTGTTTATTTTTATTCCCCAAGGATCTGTTGCTTCATCAAGAACTGCTCTCATTTTTGTATTAATTGTATCTCTTGAAGTAAGAGTTGTATCAAGTTCCATTTCTCCTATAATATTTCTAAGAGTTGTAGCTGTAAGATTTTCAATAGCACTCATTGGATGTTCTACACCATAAGTATAAAGCTTAGGATCTGTTATTTGAAAATATACAACAGAATCTATCTGCATTGTAACATTATCTTTTGTAATTACAGGCTGAGGTGGAAAATCTATAACCTGTTCTTTAAGAGAAACTATTTTTACAATTCTATCAACAAAAGGCATTAAAATATTAAGCCCTACTTGCCATGTTGTAAGATATCCTCCAAGTCTTTCTATAACATATGCTTTAGACTGAGATACTATTCTTACATGAAGTGCAAGAAGAACTATTATTAAAAATATAAGTATAAAAATAAATAAAATGCTCATTTTTTCCTCCTTGTAATACTTTTTTCTTTTAGAATATTATACTATAATTCTCTTTTCATTTATATCTTTTAATTTATTTTTTCTTTTTTTACAAAAAATTTTATAATAATGTTATGAAATATTTTAAAACAGTGTTATGAAATAATTTTTTATATACTTCTATATTGTTTGAATTTACTATTGATTTAAAACTTTTTTTACGATATAATAACTTTTGTAATTGTTATAAAATAATAAAAAAATATCATTACTTTGTTATGAAATTTATGGAGGAGGAATGGCAAGAAATTTAAATTTTTCTAAAGAAGAAATTTTAAATGTTACCTATAAAATTCTTATTCAAGATGGAATGAAGAGCATTACTGCAAGAAATATTGCAAAAGAACTTGGATCTTCAACTATATCTATTTATTCTAATTTTGGTTCTATGACAAATTTAAAAAATGAACTTTCAAGAATGGCTAAAAATAAACTTCTTGATATTACAAAAATAGAATATACAGATCAAGGGCTTTTAAATATTGGAATAGGAATATGTATATTTGCCAAAAAAGAAAAAGCTCTCTTCAGATCTATTTTTTTAAGAGAAGATCTTTCAAAAGATTTTATAGATGAAATAATAACAGACTTAAAAAATCTTATTATTGCAAGTTTCAGAGCAGATGAAAGATATAAACATCTTCCTGATAAAGCTATTGAATGGATGCTAAAAAAAGGTTGGTGGTTTGTTCATGGCTATGCTTCTTTAATTTGCTCAGGCTTCTATAATCCTTCTGATGAGGATATAGAAAAAGAATTAAGAGATATGGGATCTGTTATCGTTCACTCATGTATAGACAGAAATATTTCTTAATTTTATTTTAGATTGTGTTATTTAATTTAAACTTTAATATATAGGGGGACTAATGAAAAAATCTTTAATAATTTTATCACTTTTAGCTTCTGCAAATGCTTTTGCAGGAAGTATTGACTATCTTGCACAACAGGATGCAGAATATTTTGCACACCCTGCTATGATAGGTAAAGTTGGAGTATCAGGGGCATACTATAACCCTGCTGGAACTGCTTTCCTTGAGGATGGGCTTTATATTCAGCTAAACTCACAAACTTTATTTAAAAATTATGAAATGCAGACAGAAATTAACAAAAAATTAAATCACGAAAGTGACCATCCCTCTGCTTTTGTTCCAAGTTTACAAATGGTAAAAAAAGAAGGAGACAGATCATATTTCTTACATGCAGGAGCTGCTGCAGGTGGAGGAACAGTAAAATATAAAAATGGAATCTCTGCTTTTGAAGTAATTGGACAAGAAATAGAGAAGGGACTACCTGGAAGTGATGTTGAATATTTAAATGGTTCTACTGTTAATGGTACTTCTTATTATATTAATACAACTTTTGGAGTAGCTCAAAAAATAAATTCTAAATTCAGCATTGCTGGAGGAGCAAGACTTATTTATGCAATGAGAGAGCTTGATGGAACTGCACATTATTCTTTGGACTTAGATGGAAAAGTAGGAAATACACCTGGTAAACCTGTTAATGTTAATATAGATTCTGAAAGAACTGGCTGGGGAGTTGGAGGAGTATTTGGTTTCCACTATCAACCTACAGAAAAATTAAATATTGGTTTTAAATATGAAACAGAGGTTGAATTAAATTTAGATGCAGATGGAAGTGTTAAAACAACATCTAAAACTGATGCTTTTAATGCTACAATACCAGGAATTGGAAGTATTGTAGGAAATATTAATGGTGCTTTAGAAAGCGAACCTGTTATTGCTGAATGGCTTGAAGATGACAGAAGAAATCTTCCTGCTATGATGGCTCTTGGAATTTCTTATGAACTTACAGACAGAATCACACTTCTTACATCTGGAAACTATTACTTTATAAAAGATGCAAACAGAAATGGATGTTATGAAAACTATGACAATGGATATGAAATTTCTGTTGGAGTTGACTATAAATTAAATGATAAATGGACTTTAATGGCAGGATACCAATACACTGATACTGGAGCAAATGAAAGAACATATAAAGATACTGACTTTGCCCTTGATGCAGATATGTATGGACTTGGAGTTAAATACACTCCTGATGAAACAAAAGAATTTATAGTTTCTTATGCTTATGTTGACTATAAAAATGGAACTGCTAAAAATGGTGATATAGAAACTACAACATTTAAAAAAGAAGTAGATGCAATAGGACTTTCAGCTATATTTAAATTCTAATTCTTTTTCAAAAATATAATTCTATTGACAACCTAAAAATATAATTATATAATTTTAAATGAAAAAAATAATAAATACATGTTACTAGGGGAGCCTTAACTGGCTGAGAGGAGATTCGTTCTCGACTCTTATTACCTGAACTGGATAGTGCCAGCGGAGGGAAGTATTAAAACTACTTTACTTTTATAGTATGGCAGATTTTAAGCTCTAACTTCGGTTAGAGCTTTTTTTATACCTTCGTCATTGTATTTTATTATAAAAAAATTTTTAAGGAGGTAAAATGGAAATCATACTAAATGGTAAAAAGATTCCTCTTGAAAAAGAGATGACTGTGGCTGAATTTATTCAGAATCTAGGAAAAGAAAAAAATATGAACCTTTCAGGTGCTGTTGTTCTTATAGATGATGATGTAATAAAAAAAGCCGACTGGGATAAATCCTTTGTAAAAGCTGGAGCTGCTGTTGAAGTTCTTGCATTTGTATCTGGCGGATAATATATAATAAAAATAAAATTTTATACTCTGAAAATATTTTCCTATTTATTTTGTTCGTTTCATTAAAAATGACAAACTCACTTTGTTCAAACAGTGTCATTTTTTAGCATTCAACTCACTTCATAAATTACGGAAAATTTTTCAATATCATAAAATTTTATTTTTATTTAATTACTTTTACCCACTTAATTAAAATGCAGAATAACTTCAATAACAAAATAAAAAATAGAAAATTGGATTCGGAGGAATAAAATGGATAAATTAGTTTTAAAAGGACATGAATTTGAAAGCAGACTGCTTACAGGAACTGGTAAGTTTTCTGATAAAAATCTTATTGCCCCTATGCTTGAGGCAAGTAAATCAAATATAATCACTATGGCACTTAGAAGAATAAATTTTGAAAATCCAAAAGAAAATATTCTTAACTATATACCAAAACATATAACTTTACTTCCAAATACTTCAGGAGCAAGAAATGCAGAAGAAGCTGTTAAAATTGCAAGAATTGCAAGAGAAGCAGGATGTGGAGATTTTATAAAAATTGAAATTATAAACGATATGAAATATTTAATGCCTGATAATGAAGAAACTGTAAAAGCTACAAAAATTCTTGCTGATGAAGGATTTATAGTTCTTCCTTACATTATGCCTGATCTTATCACAGCAAAAAAACTTGAAGAAGCTGGAGCTGCTGCTGTAATGCCTCTTGGAGCACCAATAGGATCAAATAAAGGTCTTCTTACAAAACCATTAATAGAAATGCTTAACGATAACAAAAGACTTCCAATTATTGTTGATGCAGGAATAGGAGCTCCTTCACAAGCTGCTGAAGCTATGGAAATGGGAGTTGACGCTGTTCTTGTTAATACTGCAATTTCAACTGCAGAAGATCCTGTTATGATGGGAAAAGCATTTGCTATGGCTGTTGAAGCTGGAAGAATGGCTTACCTTGCTAAGCTTGCAAAAACTTCTAAATATGCAAATGCATCTTCACCTCTTACAGACTTCTTATTCAGAGGTGACAAATAATGGGATTTTATGATGTCATTACACAGTGGAAAGATTTTGACTTTGAAAGATATTTTGCAGAAGTTACTGATGATGATGTTCTTAACAGTATCTATAAAGAAAAACTTACTGAGTATGATTTATTAAATCTTCTTTCTCCAAAAGCAAAGAATCATCTTGAAAGAATGGCAAGAAGAGCTCAGGAAATTAAAACACAACATTTTGGTAATGTTATTTCTCTTTATATGCCTATATATATTTCAAACTTCTGTACAAATAACTGTGCTTACTGTGGATTCTCAAAGAAAAACCATATTGTAAGAAAACACCAAAATCTTGAAGAAATTGAAGAAGAAGCAAAGGAAATTGCAAAACAAGGTGTTGAACATATTCTTATGCTTACAGGAGAAGCACATGGACTTGTTACTTTAGAATATTTAAAAGATGCTGTAAAAGTTCTTAAAAAATATTTTAACTCTGTCTCAATAGAAGTTATGCCTCTTGAAGAATGGGAATACAAAGAATTAGCTGATATTGGTGTAGATGGACTTACTGTTTATCAAGAAACTTATGATGAAGAAATTTATGATAAAGTTCATTTATCAGGTAAGAAAAAAGATTATCATTTCCGTCTTAACACTCCTGAAAGAGGGGCTAAGGCAGGACTTAGAACAATAGGAATAGGACCTCTTTTTGGACTTAGTGAAATTAAAAAAGAAGCTTTCTTTGCTGGACTTCATTTAAAATATTTAACAGATAAATATTTAAATTCATCTTTTGCTATTTCACTTCCAAGAATTAACCCTGCAGAAGGAGGATTCCAGCCTGATCATCCATTGGACGATATCACTTTCGTTCAGTTTATGACTGCATTCAGACTTTTCCAAGTAAAAGCTGATATAAATATTTCTACAAGAGAAATTGCAAGTTTCAGAGATCACTTAATGCATATGGGAATTACAAAAATGTCTGTAGGTTCAAAAACAGATGTTGGAGGATATACTGAACATGATCCGTCTACATGCCAATTTGAAATAAGTGACAACAGAAGTGCTGAAGAAACTATTCAAGCTATAAGAGACAACGGATTCCAGCCTATATATAAAGACTGGCAGCAAATTAAATAAGGAGAAAATTATGAAAATAGGAATTGCAGGCTGCGGAGGAATAGGTTCAAATGTTGCCTGCCATCTTGTAAGAGCAGGAGTTGACCATTTAAAATTTGGAGATTTTGATAAAATTGAAAAATCTAATTTAAACCGTCAGTTTTTCTTTAAAAATCAGATAGGACTTTATAAAAGTAAAACTCTTGCTGAAAATCTTTCTGCTATAAACCCAGAAGGAGAATTTCAATGGGAAATTATAAAGTTTGACAGAACAAACATTAAAGATTTTTTTGCTGAATGTGATATTGTCGTTGAGGCTTTTGACAAAAAAGAAAATAAAGCTATGCTTATAGAAGAACTTCTTCCTATGGAAAAAATAATTGTTTCTGCTTCTGGAATAGGACATTGGGACACTGATAAAGTAAGTATAAAAAAAGTCGGAAAAAATCTTACTGTTGTAGGAGATTTTGAAAAAGATACTGATGATTATAAAACTTATTCTCACAAAGTGGGAATGATTGCTGCTATAATGGCAGGAACAGTTCTTGAAAAAGGAGGATATTTATGAGAGAAAGAATAATTATTCCTCAAGGAATTTATGGAATAACAGGAGATAATTTTGCCCATGGAAAAAGTAATCTTGAATGTGTAAAAGCCATGATTGAGGGCGGAATAAAAATTATCCAATACAGAGATAAAACTAAATCAATTAAAGAAAAAGTTAAAGAAGCAAGAGAAATAAGAGAGTTATGTAGAGAACATGGTGTTGTTTTCATTGTAAATGACCATGTTGATATTGCTATTCTTGTTGATGCTGATGGAGTCCATATTGGTCAAGACGATATGGATCCAAGTGATGTAAGAAAACTTATAGGAGAGAATAAGATAATTGGGCTTTCAACTCACTCTGAAGAGCAAGGAATGAAAGCATATCTTAATCCTGATGTTGATTACATTGGAGTTGGACCTATTTTCCCAACAACTACAAAAGATACTGCTCCTGTTGGTCTTGGATATTTAGAATATGCAGTTAAAAATCTTCACCTTCCTTTTACAGCCATTGGAGGAATAAAAGAACATAACCTGCATGAAATAATTTCAAGAGGAGCAAAAAATGTCTGTCTTGTAAGTGATATTGTAGGAGCTGACGATATTGCTGAAAAAGTAAGACAACTTCAAAAACTTATAAAATAAAAAATTATAATAAAATTTTTGCCGTTAATCCCTTACCTATATAAAAGCCAGACTAAATATTTTAGTCTGGCTCTTTATTATTATATATTTGTATATTTAAAATGTCTCTTTCTAAAAGGAAGATAACATAAAAGTCCTAAAACAACATAAATTATTTCTACTATTATTATGTAGTGAGGCCATGGACCAAAATAATCAAGTGGAGACTGAAAAGCAGGCTTATAATTTATATACATATAATTTGTTCCTAGAATTTCATTTATTTTAAATACAATTCCTGCAAAAATATTTATCCATACAAAAGAAGCAAAAAATCCTTTAAGTGTAGGCCTGTATCCTGAATAAACCATTTGATATACTACTGTAAAAAGTATAAAAAAGTGAGTAACAAAAAAACTTATTCCTACAAAATTAGGAAAACCTACCCTTGAATCAGGGAAAAGAATAGCTGCCACAGCTCCTATAGACCAGTAATAAATTATCTGAAAAACATTCTTTGAAGGAAAAATCATTGTTATTACAGCTAAAATCAATGTCACATTACAAAGATGAATAGGTATAAGCTGCTGTATTGTTTCTCCGTACACTCCATTTCTTATTACCAGTTCTGCTGCTTTCATTATGACTATAAAACATGAAATCACTGTTGCAAAACTCTTTTTTGAAAAAAACTGAGACACAAAAAGAATAATCAAATAAAAAAGAAGATACCCTCCTATGCTCAGAATATGTTCTGTTGAAAAAAGACCAAAATGACTCATTCTGTTCCTCCTGTTTTTTATTTATGAAACCCTAAATCTGCTGGATTATAATCTCCTGATATACGGGTAATTGTTCCTCCTATACTTTCAAAAAACTCCCTTTTCTTTTTTACTTTTAATGCAAGTTCATAAGTTTTTGGAGTTACATTATCTTTCTTTATAAATCCCTTTGACCAATAATCTATCACAAGGGAACTGTCTCCATATATATTAAACATTCCTTCTTTAACTGCTATTTCTATTGCAAAATTTATTCCTGCAAGCTCTCCCATATTATTAGTTGAACCTTGAGGCATAAGAAAATTTCCAAATTCATTTATTCTATTTTTAGGAAGATATCTATTAAGAATAGAATTTCCATCTTTAAAAGTTACTCTTACTTCAACTCCTATCCCTCTTCCTGTTCCTGCATCAAAATATATTCCTTCTGGAAGTTCTTTTTTTATATCTTCTTTCTTTATGTATTCAGCTCCAGCTTCAAGCCATTTTTCAGCTTCATCTCTCGTTTTAAAAGATTTATAGCGAGCTTTGTTTCCTTGAACAATCTCTTTACATTTATCCCAATTGTCGCATATACCTTTAATTTCTGAAGAAATAATATAATATGCATAATATTTTTTTGCCATAATACCTCCATTATAATAAAGATTATAACTTGGAATTCTATATTTTTCAAGAACTATATATTTGTGCTTTCATTTTCTTTGAACATATAAAAAATATGCTCATTAAAAATTCTTTATTTATATGAAATAGGAATTTGTATTTCCATATAACTTCCTGCCCCTTTTCCTAAAAATATAATTGCATCTGAAGATATCTCTCTGGAATCTCCACTTATTTTATAGCCTTTTTCTTCTATAAAGTCTATCAACTTACGATAAGTATATTTTATATTATCATATATATCCACATGTTTCATTGAAACAAAAGTTCCTCCTTCAATAATTTTCACATTTGGATAATCAAAGTCCAAAGGAATTATTGCTCCAATATAATTTATCATTAAATCACTTTTGTAATTTATATTTTCTTTAAAAACGGAAGAAAAAAACTTCATTGTTTCAAAAGGTAAATCTTTTACAATATTATTAAGTTTTTTAGCAGCAATTTCATATTCAAAAATATCATAAGGATATTTCACTTCAACAGGAATTATTTTTATTTTTTCTAATTTTTTTATTATAGGAACAGGATTTTCGCTTTCAATAATTTTATTAAGTTCATATATTTTTTTCTCAATAGCTTCTTTTGATTTTAAAAGTTCTGAAATTTTTCCATCTATATCTAAAATTTTTTCTTTTAAAAAAGAAAGGCTCTCTTCAGGATTTCTACTTTTAAAATATTCCTTTATATTATTAAGGGAAAATCCCGAATTTTTTAAAGAAATAATAAAATTAAGTCCTGAAAATTGATCTCTTGAATAATATCTATACCCATTTTCATTATCTATAAAAGCTGGCTTAAAAATATCTATTTTATCATAATATATAAGAGTCTGCCTTGAAATATTAAAAAATTCTGCAATTTCACTTATTGTATAAAATTTTTTCATAAAAATTCTCTCCTAAAAAATTAAAAATTTTTATTGACTATATAGTATACTATATAGTTTATAATGACAATAGTCAAAAAATTTATATTTATTTTATAGAGGTAAAAAATGAAAAAAGTCAGTCTTGAAAATGGAAGTGTGAAAAAACTGTTCTTCAGTTTTGCTATTCCAAGTATTATTGGTATGCTTATTGTATCTATGCAGATGATGATAGATGGATTTTTTATTGCTAACACTGTAGGAGCACAAGGTCTTGCTGCAATAAACCTTTCTATCCCTGTTGTAAACTTTGTAATGAGTACTGCAATGATGATTTCTGCAGGAGGAGGGGTTTACTGCTCCATCGCTCTTGGAAATAACCAAAAAAGAAAAGCTAATGAAATATTTTCTTTTACATTTGCAACTTATATTACAATCTTAGGAAGTCTTGCTCTTATAGGAATTATTTTTATTGATGAAATTATAAATCTTCTGGGAGCAACTCCATCTTTGGCACTTATGGTAAAACCATATCTTTTAACTATGCTTACTCTAAATATTTTTTATAATTTTCCTATTTTTACAGAAACATTTATAAAAATAGCAAACAAGCCTCAATTTGTTTTTGTAAGCTGTTTCACTTGTTTTACTGGAAATGTGATAGGAGATTATATCTTTATTGTTAAACTTGGAATGGGAGTTTTCGGTGCAGCTCTTGCAACTTGTTTAGCTGATGGAATTGCAGGGCTTATTCTTATGAGACAATATATAAAATCAAGAAGTGCAGTTTCTCTTGTAAAACCAAAAGGAGATAGAAACCTTTTAGGAAAAATTTTATACAATGGAAGTTCTGAAATGCTTACTGTTGTCTCAAGTGCTGTTGCAACTTTTATCTTCAACCTTATTTTAATGAAAAGAATTGGAGAAATAGGTGTTTCTGCACTTACTATTGTTTTTTATGTAAACTCTGTTGTTAATATTTGCCTTTATGGACTTTCTCAGGCTCTTCAGCCTATAGTTTCATATAATCTTGGAGCAAAAAGAATTGATAAAATAAAAGAAGTTCTAAGAACTGCTTTTATAACAGGAGCTGGAATAGGAATTTTCTTTTTTGTTATTATGAAATTAAAAAGCTCTTTTATTGTAGATATGTTTTCCAAGGGAAATAAAGAACTTGAACTTCTTACAAAAGAAGTTCTAAATATAGTTGTATTTCAATACCTTTTTTCTTTTGTAAATATAACTGCAAGTTCATTTCTTACTGCTATAGAAAAGCCTCTTGAATCTGGAGTTGTAGCATTTGCAAGATCTCTTGTTTTTACAGCAGGATTTCTTCTTACTCTTCCTCTTATTTTAGGAAACACAGGTTTATGGCTTGCTCTTCCTGTAGGAGAATTTTTCTGTATGACAGTAAGTATCCCTCTTATGATTTTTTCTTACAAAAAAATAAAAACTAAAATTATGAAAAGCATTGACAAATCAGCTAAAATATAATACTATAAATTAAATATCAAAGGGGAGTAGTTGATAATCACAGTGTCAACAATCACGGTTAATCTTTAGGGTTAATCTGGTACTGTGAACCTAGTTTCACTTAGTAGGTAACGAGACTTTTAATATAATTTTTTGGTGTGCCCAGAAAATTATATTGGGAGTCTTTTTTTTCTATGTAAAAACAAATTAAGAAATTTTATTTATTAGGTTTATTAAATTTCTTGATTTACTTATCTATATTAAATTAGCAAAAAAATAATTTTTAAAAATTTTATAAAAGGAGTAATGTATGAAAAAGTATTTTTTTAAATCAACGGAAGAAGTCTTAAAAGAATTTTCTGTTACTGAAAAAGGTCTTACTAAAGAAAAAGCTGAACTTTCTAGAAATCTTTATGGTGTTAATGAACTTCAAGAACACGAAAAAGAAAAAGCATGGGTTATTTTTCTTTCACAATTTAAAGACTTTCTTGTAATAATCCTTATCATAGCAGGTATTATTTCTATGATGACTGGAAATATTGAAAGTACTGTTGTTATTTTTGCTGTTATTATTATGAATGCAATTTTAGGAACTGTTCAACATTTAAAAGCAGAGTCATCTCTTGAAAGTCTTAGAAACATGGCATCTCCAAAAGCAAAAGTAGTAAGAGATGGAATAAAAATAGAAATACCTTCAAAAGATGTTGTTGCTGGAGATATTGTTTATCTTGAAGCTGGAGATATTGTTCCTGCTGATGGAAGAGTCCTTGAGAGTTTCTCTCTTATGGTAAATGAAAGTTCTCTTACAGGAGAATCTGAAAGTGTTGATAAATTTTCAGAAGCTATAGCTGAAGAAAATATTCCTCTTGGTGACCAAAGAAATATGGTATTCTCAGGAAGCCTTGTTACATATGGAAGAGGAGTTGTTGTTATAACAGCTGTAGGTATGAAAACAGAGCTTGGAAAAATTGCAAGTCTTATGAAAGAAACTAAAGATAAAGCTACACCTCTTCAAGTTTCACTTGATAATTTTGGTAAAAAGCTTTCTATATCTATTCTTGTTCTTTGTGGTGTAGTTTTTGCAATAAACCTTTATCATGGAGTAAATCTTCTTGAATCACTTCTGTTTGCTGTTGCTCTTGCTGTTGCAGCGATTCCTGAAGCTCTTGGTTCAATAGTTACTATAGTTCTTGCAATAGGAACTCAAAAAATGTCAAAAGAAAATGCTATTATTAAAAAACTTAAAGCTGTTGAGGGGCTTGGTTCAATATCTGTAATCTGTTCAGATAAAACAGGTACTCTTACTCAAAATAAAATGACATCAAAGAAAATCTATGTAAATGATAACCTTGTTAATGCAGAAGATATTAATATAAATGATAAATATCAAAGAATGCTTCTTGATTTTGGTGCTTTATGCAGTGATGCTGTTAGTGAAGGAGGAAAAGAGATAGGAGATCCTACTGAAGTTGCTCTTACAAATCTTGTAAGAAAATTTGGTTTAAGTGAGCTTGACATCAGAAAAGAATATCCAAGACTTTCTGAAATTCCTTTTGATTCTGATAGAAAACTTATGAGTACTCTTCATAAAATTGATGGTAAATTCTACATGGTAACAAAAGGAGCTCTTGATATCCTTCTTAAAAGAACAAAATATATCTATGACTCTAATGGAATAAGACCTGTTACAGATGAAGATATTGTTAAAATTGAAAATACAAACTATGAACTTTCAAGCAATGGTTTAAGAGTTCTTGCATTTACATTCAGAAACTTTTCTCTTGAAAAAGAACTTACAAAAGAAGATGAAAATGATTATGTTTTCCTTGGACTTATCAGTATGATTGATCCTCCTAGAGAAGAATCAAAAGAAGCCGTTAAAAATTGTCTGAAAGCAGGTATAAAACCTGTTATGATAACAGGAGACCATAAAGTTACTGCTGTTGCAATAGCTAAGGAAATAGGAATATTTAAAGAGGGAGACGAGGCTCTTAACGGAATTGAATTAAGTTCTATGACTGAGGAAGAACTTCACGAAAGAATTGAAAAGATTTCTGTTTATGCAAGAGTTTCTCCTGAAGATAAAATAAGAATCGTTTCTGCATGGCAAGCAAGAGGAAAAATTTGTGCTATGACAGGAGATGGAGTAAATGATGCCCCTGCTCTTAAAAAAGCTGATATTGGAATTGCTATGGGAATTACAGGAACTGAAGTTTCAAAAGATGCTGCTTCTATGATTCTTGCTGATGATAACTTTGCTACAATAGTAAAAGCTGTGGCAACAGGAAGAAATATTTATGCTAATATAAAAAATTCTATAAGATTCCTTCTTTCTGGAAATATGGCTGGAATTCTTTCTGTTTTCTATGCTTCAATAGCTGGACTTGCAATGCCTTTTGCACCTGTTCATCTTTTATTTATAAATCTTGTTACAGACAGTCTTCCTGCTATTGCTATTGGAATGGAGCCTGGAAAAGATAATGTTCTTGAAGAAAAACCAAGAGATATAAATGAACCTATCCTTGATAAAAATCTTTCTGTTAAAATTATGCTTGAAGGATTCCTTATAGCTGTATTTACTATGACTGGATATTATATTGGTCTTAAATCAGGAGGAGCAGGAGTTGGAAGCACAATGGCATTTGCTATACTTTGCCTTGCTAGATTATTCCATGGCTTCAACTGCAGAGGAAAAAATAGTATAATAAAATTAGGACTTATGTCAAATATTTATTCAGTTCTTGCATTTTTAGTAGGCACTTTCCTATTAAATGTGATATTATTTAATCACAGCATTGGAAATCTTTTTGAAGTTGCTGAACTTACTGGAAAACAATTTATGTATATCTATATCCTTGCATTTATACCTACTATAGTAGTTCAGATATGCAGATTCATAAAATATGATTTAAAAGAAAAAAACTAAGACTATGAAAAAATAAAAGGAGCAGAGATATGAATTTTAAGAAAAATATTTTATATTCTAAAAAATTTATAATATTTTTATTTATGATTTTGTCATATGCAGTATCATATTCTGCTCCATTTTCTAACTCTTCTGAAATAAAAAAAGAAGCAGAAAAAACTTTTATTATAAAAACAGAACCTCATAACCCTGTTGAATACTATATTGCTGCAGGAAAAACTGATACAGCAGTACATTTTTATGAAAATAAAAGTGAGCTTCTTATCATTCCTCAGAAAATAAAAGATTTTTTTGTTGAAGAAGAATATGCAGAGTATATTAAGCCCTATGCTGAATCTTTGCTTTCAGATCTTTATGATATAGCTACAGATATAACCCGTTCCATGAGAAATTAAAATTTTTCGGTTAAACAAAATAAGAACTAAATTTAATCTTTATTTAATCGGAGGAAATTACTATGGGAACTATGAAAACAACATTAACTGATGACTTAAGAAATGACAGAGCCCGTTATCTTAGAAATCTTGAAAAAAGCAGAAATGAAAAATACTATAAAATGGATACAGAAGCTGTTGTAAGCTCTTATGCCATCTTTTTTGCTTATGTGGGAATATGTTTGTTTTATCTGTATCTTTTCTGTGAATATCTTCTTACATTAGTGTAAATATAAAATTAATTAAAGAAAGTAAGCTGTTGCATTTTATAAATTATAAAATACAACAGCTTTTTTAATGTTAACCTTTCTCTTAATAAAAGTATACTTTTTTATATATTCTTTTTAAAATATATTAAGCAGGAGGTTTGATATTATTATGAATTTTGATATAAGAAAATATGTTGATAAAGAAATAACAAAAAAAGAAGCATTTAATCTATGTAATTTAAAGGGAAATGACCTTCTTTATCTTTTTGCTGCAGCAGATGAAGTAAGAAATAAATATTGTGGAAATGTTTTAGAAATATGTACAATTACCAATGCCAAATCAGGAAAATGCAGTGAGAATTGTAAATTCTGTGCTCAGTCTGTTTTTTATAATACAGGAGTAAAATCATATCCTTTAAAAGATAAAGAAACTTTAAAAAAAGAATTTTATGAAGCATATAAAAATGGAAGCACAAGATTTGGAATTGTGACAAGTGGAAAATCTTTTGAATATGGGACTTATGATTTTAATGTAATTATTGATTTTATAAAAGAAATTATGTCTGAAAAACCTGAAGCTGAAATATGCTGTTCCTTAGGACTTCTAGGAGAAAAGGAAATGTCAGCCCTTAAAAAAGCTGGAGCTTCAAGATATCACTGCAATATTCAGACTTCTTCTGAAAAATATTCTGTTTTTGCTGCTTCTACACACTCTTTTGAAGATAGAATTAATACTGTTAAAAATGCTCAGAAATCTGGGCTTCAAGTATGCTGTGGAGGAATTATAGGAATGGGAGAAACATGGGAAGACAGAATAAATATGGCATTTGCATTAAAAGAACTTAATCCTCAGGGAATTCCTATTAATATTTTAAATCCTATAAAAGGAACTCCTTTAGAAAACAGAAATTTTCTTTCTCCTGAAGAAGTTTTAAAAACTATTGCTATTTTCAGACTTATTTTAAAAGATAAAAATATAAAAATAGCTGCTGGAAGAGAAAGTGTTTTTAAAGATTTCATGGGAAGTGGTTTTTTATCTGGGGCAAATGGAATGCTTACAGGAGGATACCTTACAGTAAAAGGACGAAATATTGAAGATGATTCTAAATTTACTAAAGATATTAAAAATTTATGGAATAACATATAGTATAAATTAAAAGAAAGTGCTGTATTCCTATTTATAGGTTTGCAGCACTTCATTTTTATTTTATTTCCAGTCTATTGATTTTTTTACAGCTTCAAGAAGTTCTCTTATATCCTGAGAATAAACCTCTCCAATATTTCCTATTCTAAAGCTTTCTATTTCTGTTACTTTACCAGGATATATTACAAATCCTTGCTTTTTAAGATTTTGGTAAAATCTTTCAAAATTATATCCTTCTGATTCAGGAGCTATAAAAGATGTAATTATAGGAGACTGATATTCCTCTGAAATAAGAGTTTCAAATCCTAGTTCTTTCATTCCCTCTCTTAAAATCTTATTATTTTCTGTATATCTAGCTTCCCTTGCCTTTATTCCTCCCTCTTCTCTTAATTCTGCAAGTGCCTGATAAAAGGCTCTCACTGTATGAGTTGGAGAAGTAAAACGCCATTTTCCATGATTCTCTTCCATTGTTTTCCATTGATTATATAAGTCAAGTGAAAGGGAACGAGCCTGACCTGAACATTTTTCAAGAACATCTCTTTTACATATTATAAATGAAAATCCTGGAACACCCTGAATACATTTATTTGAAGAACTAATTATAAAATCTGCCTGAAGTTCTTCAAGGTCTATACATACTCCTCCAAAACTTGACATAGCATCAACTATAAAAGTTTTTCCAAATTCTTTTACTACTTTTCCTATTTCAAAAACAGGATTTAATATTCCACTTGTTGTTTCACTGTGAACTACTGAAACATGAGTAATTTCAGAATCTTCTTTAAGAATTTCTCTTACTCTTTCAGGATTTACAGCAGTTTTATCTCCAAATTTTTCTATTCTGAAATTAAGTCCTAAAACAGAAGCAATTTCACCCATTCTATTTCCATAAGCTCCATTTGCAAGAACAAGAAGTTTTCCTTTTTCTTTAGGAACTGCTGTTCCTATTACTGATTCCACTCCAAAAGATCCACTTCCTTGCATAAGAACTGCTGTATATTTTTCTCTGTTTTCTTCTTTTACACAAAGGCTTACAAGTTCTTTTCTTATATCCTCAACTATATTATTATAATCTTTATCCCATGTACACCAATCTTTAAGCATTGCAGTTCTTACTCCTCTGCTTGTACTTAAAGGCCCTGGAGTAAGTAAAAGATAAGGTCTTTTTAAACATTCATCAAGTCTATCCATTTTATTTCTCTCCCCCCCTTAAAAGCTAAGCTCTTTCTCCCATTTGTAATCTATTATTTATAATTTCTACTGCCATAGGAACTTTTGAAATATCTTCAATTACCATATGTGCCCCTGCAGAAATCATCTTTGCAGCAACTTCTTCCATTTTTTCTTTAAGTTCTTCTTCAGAAAGATTTTTTACTTCTTCTTCAGTTAATCCAAGCTCACTGCTTCCTTTTAAAACTCCAACAGTCCATACTTTAGCATTTCTTCCCTCTTTTATATCTGATATTGTATCTCCTACTTTTAAAACACAGTCTAAATCACCTGTTTTTAAATAATCCATATTTTTAAATATCATATATGGATATGGTCTCCCTGCTGCAACAGAAGAAGGAGTGATATAAAAATCTGGTGAATATCCTTTTGCAGCTGCACCAGGAACTACTATATCCATCATTTCTTTTGTATAACCTGTTGTAGAACCTATTTTTATTCCACTGTTTCTAAGAAGTGTCACTGTTTCTATACAATGTGGAACAGGAGTTGTATATTCAGCAAGGATTTTAAAAAGTTTTTCCTCAAAATTTTTATACATTTCATTCACATCGTTCATATCCCATTTTCTTCCGTATTTTTCTTTCCATAAATCAGAAATTCTTTTTCCTGAAAGCATTGCTTTTATATGATCTATTTTTAAAAGCCCCATAGGTGCTCTTGCTTCTTCAAGAGTTACATCTATTCCTTTCTCTTTAAAAATTTCTAAAAATACTTTTACTGGAGCAAAACATCCATAATCAACAGTTGTTCCTGCCCAGTCAAAAATAACAAGTTCAATATTTTTCATTTCTCTCTCCTTAATCTTTATTTTTTAATTTTCTTCTTTTTAATACTTTCAAAATTATCTGATAAATTATTTTTATCACTATATTTGTTCCTAAAATTACAACTGACATTGCTGATGCCTTTGCTATTTCTCCTGCATCATCAAGGTTTACAACTGCCACAGCTAAGAGATTAAGATTTGAAGTATAAAGAAATACCAAAGCTGAAATTGTAACCATTGAATTTACAAAATAATAGAAGAATATTTCAAGAACTGCATCCATACACATAGGAAGTGTTACATGAATAAATGTTTTATACCAAGGTATTCCTATTGAAAGAGAAACTCTTTCAAATTCTTTATCTAATTTCTTTAAAGCTGTATTTGCTGTAAGAAATGATATTGAATAAAAGTGAATTACATTGGCAAGAACCATAATCCATATTGTTTTATACAGAAAATGAAAAGGATTTGTCACTGCAACATCTGTAAAAGGAATAGTAAAAGCCGTTTTATTAAAGAAAAATATAAAAGCTATACCTATTACCATTCCAGGAAGTGCAAGAGGAATTATTGATAAAAAATAAATCATCTTATCAACTATGGTTTTCTTTTCTTTTTTCTCTGTAAGATAAGCACTCATAAAAGTAAGAACTGTTCCTGCTATTCCTGATAACAAAGCCAATATGAAAGAATTTTTAAAAAATAGAAAAACTCCTCCGTTATAATCATAAAACTTAAAGTTTTTTAGACTAAAACTTAAATCATATGGCCATAGTTTTGAAAACGCTGAAACAAAAATTGTAACAAATACTGAAATAATACTTAGACAAATAATTGTCATATAGATGTAATAAAATGTATCTCTTATTTTATCTTTCTTAGGAACATATGCCTTTGATTTAGCATTAAATACAACACTTTGTTTCTTCTGAACTTTCTGGTCTATTATAAAAGCTATCACAGAAGGAATAAGAAGTATTATACTTACAACTGCTCCCATTGCCATATTGTTCTGTCCAACTACTTTTATATATACATCTGTTGCAAGGACACTGTAATTTCCTCCTACAACCTTAGGAGCTCCAAAATCTGTAAATGTCAGAATAAATGCAACTATAAACGATGATATAAAACCATATTTAATATTAGGAAGAGTTATTGTAAAAAACTTCCTTATATTTCCAGTTCCTAACATATCTGCTGCTTCATAAAGTCTGTAGTCAGTAACAGAAAGGGCTATATTAAGCACTAAAAATACTTGTGGAAATATAAATAAAACTTCTGCTATTATTATTCCTATTGGTCCGTAAAGATTAATATCAAATGCAAGAGATGGAAAATTATCAAAAAATCCAGTAGTAACTGCACCTTTTCTTCCAAACATATATACAAGAGCTATTCCATGCATCATAGTGGGAGCAAAAAGAGGAAGCATACCTATATATTTAAAAATCTCTTTAAACTTTATTGTTGTCCTTTGAATTCCATATGCAAATATAAAAGCTAAAATAATTGATATAACACTTGAAATCGTTGAAACAAACAAAGTATTTTTTAGAGAAATAATCATATTTCTGCTTGTAAAATAATCATAAAAATTTTTAAGTCCTACATATTCTCCACTGTTATTCTGAAAAGATTTACATATAAGCATTCCAATAGGAAAAATTATAATTATTATAAGAAATGCAAGAATAAATAAAGTGAGAATCTCTTTTATAATTTCATCTTTTGTTTTTTCCATTTTTACACCCTATTAAAATTCATATAATAATTTTTATCAATTTCTAGAAGAAATTTATTTCCTACACATAAATTTTTTTCATCTATCATTTCACAAGGAACTTCAACTTTTAAAAGCTCTTTATTATTTCTGAAAAATAATCTGTATGAAGGCCCTAGATATTCCCAGCTTTCTACTTCTCTCATAACAGTTTTGTTTTCTGTTTCGCTGTCTATTTCAGAAACTATTTTTATATGCTCTGGACGAATTGAATTTCCGTCACTTAAAAAATTAATTTTTCCAATAAAGTCTGCTACAAAAAGTGAGTTTGGTTTCTCATAAATTTCTCTTGGAGTCCCAACCTGCATAACTTCCCCTGACTGCATAACCATTATTTTATCTGATACAGAAAGAGCCTCTTCCTGATCGTGAGTTACCATTATTGTTGTAAGTCCTAATTTTTTCTGAAGCATCTTTATGTCATTTCTTAGTTTTTCCCTTACTTTTGCATCAAGAGCTGAAAGAGGTTCATCAAGAAGCAGAACATCAGGTTCAAGAGCTATTGCTCTTGCAAGGGCAACTCTTTGCTGTTGTCCTCCACTCATTTCATTTGGATATTTATTACTTATTCCTGCAAGACCTACCATTTCAAGAACTTCCAACACTTTATTTTTTATTTTATCCTTTGGCATTTTTTTATTTTCAAGTCCATAAGCTATATTTTCCCATACTGTCATATTTGGAAATAATGCATATGACTGGAATACTATTGAAAAGTTTCTTTTTGAAGGATGAAGATTTGATATATCTTTTCCTTTTAAAAATATATGTCCTGAATTAAGTTCCTCAAGACCTGAAATTGTTCTTAAAAGAGTTGTTTTTCCACAACCTGAAGGGCCTAAAAAAGAAATAAATTCTCCTTTTTCAATAGTTAAATTTATATTTTTTAATGCCTGAAATTTACCATAATATTTATTTACATTTTTTATTTCTAAATAACTCATCAATTCCTCCGTTTTCAAAGCACAGAACCATATTATTTTTGTTCTGCTTTAGCTCCGAATTTATCACTCCATTTATCAAGAATTTCATCTTTATGTGCTGCAAGCCATGAAAAATCATTTTCAACAAGATGAGATACAGGATCTTTTGGATATCCTTCAGGAACTGGATTTCCTATATCCACACTTGTAATTGCATATTGTGTTCCATACAGTTTCATCACTTCATCTGAAACAGCCCAGTCTAAAAACATTTTCGCTTCAGGTTTTATATTTTCTTTCTTTATAAGAGCATTTGCTTCTGAGTCCCAACCTGATCCTTCAGGAGGAAATACTACAGCTATAGGATTTCCCTCATTCATAAGTTTTACACAAGGATAATCATAAGATATTCCTATAGGATATTCTCCGCTTGCTGCCTGTTTTGCAGGTTTTGATCCTGAATGTGTATAAACTCCTATATTTTCATGAAGTTTTTCCATATAATTCCATGCATTATCTTCACCCATAATTTGTATAAATCCTGCTACTGCTAAAAATCCTGTTCCTGAAGAAGCTGGATGAGGCATTGAAATAAGACCTTTATATTCTGGTTTTAATAAATCTTCATATGTTTCAGGAACTGGAAGATTTAATTTTTTCATTTCTTCTTTATTTACTGCAAAAGTTGCCATCCATGCATTGTTTCCTACCCATACAGGAACTTCTGATGAATCTTTAAATCTTGGATTTACTCTTTCTATTCCTTTTGGAGCATAAGGCTCTAAAAGTTTTTCATTATCAAGCATTAAAAGTCCTGAAGCTGCTGTTCCCCATACAACATCTGCCTGAGGATTATCTTTTTCTGCTAAAATTTTAGTTATTACAACTCCTGTAGAATCTCTTGTTATGTTAACCTTAATATCTGGGTAATGTTTTTTAAAATTTTCTAAAAATAATGGAATTTGTTCATTTTCAAGTGCTGTATATACATTTATTTCTTTTACTGCTTTTTTGCTTTCTTCTGCACCACAACCTGTTAAAATAAGTCCTGTCAATAAAACTGCTGCTAATTTTTTCATTTTCATCCTCCAATGTTTAATTTTTAATAATTTTAGCACGACAATGTAAAAAAATTTTTTATCATATGTAAAAAAAATGTAATTTTTATATAGATATACCTTCTTCCTTTTAATATCATTTTTATTATGAATATCCTATTAAGTATGCTATAATTGTAATGAATTTTAATTTAATAATTTACACAGAGGTATTTATTTATGAAAATTGCAATAGTAGGAGCTCCAGACTCTGCTGAAAAAATTTATTCAGCTCTTGCTCCTTCGTATGAAGAGACAGACTTTATTATCCGTACTGCTGAAAGAGTAGAAGATATGATAAATCTTATTCAAGATATAGAAGAAGATGTTGATGGATTTTATCTTACTGGTACAGCAGTTTATTATGCTTTAAATGAAAAAACAAATATTACAAAACCTGTTGTTTATACTAAAAGAGGAATTACAGGAGTCATTAAATCATTTTGGGAATTTCAAGAAGATAAAAATAAAATTTGTAATTTAAAAGATATAAAGCTTGGTCTTGATGTAGTTGAAGAAAAAAATTTCCTTGAAGCTCTTAAAGAGTTTGATATAAAAATAAAAGATTATTATCTTCAAAAATACAACTATCACAAAACAGAAGCTGATTATCTTAAAGAATATCTAAATAAATTTAAAAATAAAAAAATTAACTGTGTTTTTACAGCATTTGGATATATCTATAAAGCCTTAAAAGAAAAAAATTTCCCCGTTTATAGACTTCAGGCAACCAATGTTGAAATCAGAGAAGAATTTAAAAATCTTCAGACTAGAATTAAAATGACTAAAGCAGAAAACAGCAGAATCAGTGTAGAAATAATAAAAATTTTAAAATCAGAAGGTATCTCAAATAACATACTTGCTGATAAAGTTCAGTTTGAAAAAGATTTACTTCAATATTCACAAGAGGTTGATGGAAGTATCCAGTCTGCAGGAAATGATGAATATCTTATTCTTTCTAACAAAGGACTTTTAAATAATCCTGAAAATATTAATATACTTCTTTCTATTATAAAGAAATATACTTCAAAAGGATTTGCTGCAGCTATTGGAATTGGAGAAGGAAATACTCTTTTCTTATCCGAAAAAAATGCAAGATCTGCACTTAAAATAAGCAGTTCTGAAGGTCAAAGTAATATTTTCTTTTCAGATGGAACTCAAATAAAAGGACCTTTAATGGAAAAAAGAGAGATAGTATATAAAAATTCATCTGATGAAAAAATATTAGAAATATCAAAAAAAACAGGAGTGAGTGCTCTTTATTTAGAAAAAATAAAATCTGTTATAAAAAGACAGGAAAAAAATTCTTTTACAAGTTCTGAGCTTGCTGAATTTTTAAACATCAGTGAAAGAAGCACAAATAGAATCATAAAAAAAATTATTGAAACAGGTTATGCTTCTGCAGTCAAATATGAAAATTCATCAGGAGCAGGAAGACCTAGAAGAAAAACAGAATTTCATTTTTAATACTTTTCTATAAAAGACAGAATTATTGAGTAAAATTCATATTCTGTCTTTTTTTTTATTATTTTTTCTATATTTTTATATAAAATAATAATATATTTTTACTATTTAAAAACATGTTTTTTGTATTTTATTAAGATTTTTTGTATTTTTTATTGACATTTAAAGAAAAATAATATATACTCATCTTATAATAAAAGTCCTATTAAGGACACAGACTAAAATTAAGTTTTGGGAGGAAATATGGAACATTTAGATCAATGGTTTTATGCAAAGCACCCTTTAATGTGGGCAGTTGCTATTTTTGGAGTGGCTCTTACTCTTATACAATCTACACTTATTATGAGAAAATCTATTAAAGCTGGTTATGAACTTGGTATCACTAAAGAAGAAATGAGAAGAGGAATAAAAACAAGTGCAATTTCAAGTATCGGACCTGCAATGGGAGTTGTTGGAAGCTTACTTGCACTTCTTGTTACAATGGGATCTGCTGTATCTTATGTTAGACTTAGTCTTATTGGTGGATCTAACTACGAGGCAATGGCTGCAAACTTCGGAGCAAAAGTTTTAGGTTCTGAACTTTCTACAAGTATGTCTCCTGTAGTATTTACAAATGCTCTATGGACAATGGCACTTGGACTTTTTGGATGTCTTGTTTTCGTTTTCTTATTCGGACATAAAATGGATTCTGTTAATAATCTTCTTACTAACGGAAGAAAAGCTCTTCTTCCAGCTGTAAGTCTTGGAGCTATGCTTGGATCTTTTGCATATTTCAATGTTGATAATGTTTTAAAAATAAAAACTAATCCTAGAGTAGCTTTATCTGCTATATTCGGTGCAGTAGTAATGTTTGCATGCCAAAAAATAGGAGACAAAAGTCCCAAATTAACTTGGCTTAAAGAATGGTCTTTAACATTTGCAATGTTTGGCGGAGCAATAGTTGCTACACTTATTGTAAGATAAAATTAATTGAGGAGGATTTTTAAATAATGATTAACGAAAATCAAATTTATGATAATTATTTAACTGGTATCACTAAAATAGGAAGAGCAACTATGCTTTTAGGAATGCTTGCTACTCTACTTCCTGCACTTTTAATGACTTTCTATTTTGGATATAATCCTGGTATTTCTGCAATAATTGCAGGAGCTGTTTGTCAGATTTCTGTTTCAGGAGCTTTCTGGTTCAGTGAACCTATAAGTTACTATCCAATAGTTGGAAGAGCTGGTTTATATATGACTTTCCTTTCTGGAAATACAGTTAATGTTAGAATACCTGCAGCTATTTCTGCACAACAAGCTTCTGGACATACTTCAGGAACAAATAAGGGTTCTATCATGGGAACTGTAGGTATGGGAGTTTCTGTATGGGTTTGTGCTATTCTTCTTACTTTATCTATTATTGCAGGAGAAGCTATTCTTTCAAAAGTTCCAGCTTCATTTATGACAGTTTTAAGTCTTATCATTCCTGCTCTTTTTGGAGGAATCTTTACTCAGTTTGCTATAAAATCTCCAAAAACTGGAGTTTTTGCTCTTGCAGTATGCTACATTATGATGCAGGTTGTTAAAATTCTTCCTGGAAACTTATCTTTCCTTATTACTGTTGTAGCTGTTTTCTCGTCTATTTATGTTGCTAAAAAACTAATGGACAAAGAATTAAAGAAAAAAGGAATAGAAGAGTAAATCTCTTTAAAGGAGGCTGTCTTGAACAAAGAAAGAATTATTGATGATTTTATAAAAATGATAAAAATTCATTCTCCTTCTAAAAAAGAAAAAGAGTTTGCTGATTACATGGTAAATCTTTTAAAAGAATTAGGAGCTGAAATATACTTAGATAATGGATTTAAAAATTATGGGGGAAATGCTCCTACAATATTTGCAAAAATAAAAGGAAATATTGAGGGAGAAGGAGTAACTCTTGCAGCTCATATGGATGTTATAGAGCCAAACTCAAATGTAAATCCAATTATTGAAAATGGAATCATAAAAACTGATGGAACTACCACTCTTGGAGGAGACGATAAAGGTGGAATTGCATGTATTGTTGAAACTTTAAAAACTCTTAAAGAAAATAATATATCACATGAAGATATCTATGTTCTTTTAACTCCTTGTGAAGAATCTGGGCTTCAAGGGGCTAAAAATGTTGACTGGACTCTTGTTCCTGAAAATATAAAACCTGCTAAAAATATGCTTGTTATTGACAATGCAGGAAGAGCTGGAATAATTGCTCATACTGCTCCAAGCAAATATGACTTTGAAATTACTTTCAAAGGAAGAAAAGCTCATGCAGGAATTGAACCTGAAAAAGGAATAAATGCTGTATGTTTTGCTGCCCATGCAATTTCTCAAATGAACATAGGGCGTATTGATTCTCTTACAACTTCAAATATAGGAATAATTAATTCTGATTCACCTACAAATGTTGTTCCTGACACTTGTTTTATAAAAGGAGAAATCAGAAGCCATTCTGAAGAAAAAATTCTTGAAATAATAAAAGAATATGATTTAGCATGTAAAAAAGCTGCAGAGAAATTTGAAGGTACATATGAATTTAATTATATATGTGATTTCCCTACTTTAAAACCTAAAGATAATTTAAAATTTGCAAAGGAATTTGCTGCTGTTTATGAAAGCCTTGGAGTAGAAACAGAATTAAAAGTTATTGGTGGAGGATCTGACAGCAATATTTTTGCAAAAGAAGGATATAATTCCATTATTATAGGAGTTGGTATGAACAATGTTCATACTGTAGATGAATACTTGGAAATAGAAGAGCTTTATAAAACTACAGAAGCTGTTATTAAATATATTTCCAAATAATCAGAAAGAGGATTTCAAATGACAAAAGAAGAATTAAAAGAAAAAGTAGTAAAAGCTATTGAAGAAAACAAAGATATTATTATTGCTGCTGGAAGAAAAATATATTCAAATCCTGAATTTGGATATAAAGAGTTTGAAACAACAAAAACTGTAAGAGAATTCTTTAAAAATGAATTTAATATAGAAACTGAAGATAAAATTGCTTACACTGGATGTAGAGCAAGAATAAATGAAGATAAAGAAGGACCTAAAATTGCTCTTCTTGGGGAACTTGATGGTATTTCATGCAGTGAACACTGTGATGCAAATAGTATAGGAGCTTCCCATACATGTGGGCATAATGTTCAAATTGCAGGTATGCTTGGAGCTGCTGTTGGTCTTATCAAATCAGGAGTGTATAAAGAACTTGATGGAAAAATAGATTTCATGGCAACACCTGCTGAAGAATTTATTGAGCTTGCATATAGAAGTAAATTAAAAGAAGAAGGACATATAAAATTTTTCGGTGGAAAACAAGAGCTTATAAGAAGAGGAGCTTTTGATGATGTTAATATGGCTATGATGTTCCATGTCCTTGATACTGGAGATAAAAAAGTTCTTACAGGTCCTGTAAGCAATGGATTTATTGGAAAAGAAGTTAAATTTATAGGTAAGGAAGCTCATGCAGGTTCTGCTCCTTATGAAGGAATAAATGCTTTAAATGCTGCAATGCTTGCAATAAATAATGTGCATGCACAGAGAGAAACTTTTAAAGAAGCTGACAGAGTAAGATTTCATCCTATCATCACAAAAGGAGGAGATATTGTAAATGTTGTTCCTGCTGATGTAAGAATGGAATCATATGTAAGAGCAAGAACTATTGAAGGAATGATAGATGCCAATACAAAAGTAAACAGAGCCTTAATAGCAGGAGCTATGGCTGTTGGAGCTCAGATTGAAATAACTGAACTTCCAGGATATCTTCCTATTTTAAGACATGACAACATGGAAAAAGTTCTTAGAAAAAATCTTGAATATTTAGGTCTTAGCGATAATGATATTATTGAAGGTGGAGATTTTACAGGTTCTTTTGACTTTGGAGATGTCTCTCATATTATTCCTACTCTTCATCCTATGTTTGGAGGAATAAAAGGAGCACTACATACAAGAGAATATAAAATAACTGATGAGGAATATGCTTATCTCACTCCTGCAAAGGCAATGGCACTTACTGTTGTTGATCTTTTATTTGATGAAGCAAAAGAAGCAAAAAATATTCTTCAAAATTTTAAACCTGTAATGACTAAAGAACAATATCTTGCTTTCATGGAATCAAATGATAAAACTATAAAAGCATAATAAAAAAAGAATAATCATTTTTTTCATAAAACAAACCAACCATAAAGAAAAAAGGAAGCCTTTAAAGCTTCCTTTTTCTTTTTAATTATTTTTTAAACATAAAATATACAGCTCCTATCATACAGATAAAAGCATAAAGGTAATTAAGTTTTATTTCCTGTTTTAGATATAAAACTGAAAATCCTGCAAAGACTACAAGAGTAATTACTTCCTGAATTATTTTAAGCTGAGCTACTGAAAAAAATTGAGCTCCTATTCTGTTTGCAGGAATAGAAAAACAATATTCAAAGAAAGCTATCCCCCAGCTTAAAACTATTGTTATAAAAAGTGCACGGCCAGTATGCTTCAGATGTCCATACCATGCAAAAGACATAAAAATATTTGATATAAAAAGCATTACCACAGGTAAAAATTTCATCTCTCTTCCCCTTATCTATTTTAATTTATTTTTCATAACTCTAAGTTTATAACAAAAGCAGAAAATATTCAATAAAATTTAAAAAATATTTTAGCTTGTTTTATTTCTTTTTTCAAAAAATAAATATATACTGATTATCTCATTGAAAATAGTATCTGATCTCCTGGAAGAAGTTCTAAAGAACCATTTGGAGTTAAATATGAGTCTCCTCTCTTTACTGAAATAATATGCATTTTGGCTGAAAGATGAAGTTCTTTTATCTGTTTATTTGCATATTCTGAATTTCTTGTAAGATAAAGTTTTTTAACTGCCAGTTCTTCAAGTTCATCAACTTCAACTTCTATATCATCTGTATGACTTTCTTCTTCTAAAAGTCCCAGCCATTTTGCCACATGTTTAAGAGTCATTCCTTGTAAAATTACAGAAAATACAACCATATAGAAAATCATATTAAACATCATCTGTGCATTATCAAGATTTTCACTTACAGCAAAGATTGAAAATATAATAGGCACAGCACCTTTAAGTCCTGCCCACGAAATAAAGAATTTTTCCTTTCCTGTAAGTTTAAAAGGAATAAGCACTAAATACACAACTATAAATCTTCCTACAATTATAATTAAGATTGCAAGTATACTTCCTTTTATTATTACTGAAAGAAGCTGTGATGGAAATACAAGAAGTCCCAAAATAATAAACATGGTTATCTGCATAAGCCACGAAGCTACTCTCATATTTCTCATAAAATTAATTCTATATTCAAATCTTTCATTTCCAATAAATATTCCCATAATATATATTGCAAGGAATCCATTTCCTTTTAAAATTGTTGTCAGAGAAAAACATATAAACAAAAATGATACTATATGAATAATCATAAATTCTTCTCTTTTTATCTGCATAAGTCTGCTTATAGGAACTGTAATTTTTCCAAATAATGCCCCAAAAGCCAAACCTAAAACTATCTGTCTTATAAGAAAAATTATTCCCTGAAAAATATGCATATCTCCTGATGTGGCTTTATACATTGAAAGAAAGAAAAGAATAAGTGCATATGCCATTGGATCATTGCTTCCTGATTCAATCTCTATTATTGTTCTTATTCTCTTTTTTAATTTAGATTCTCCTAAAATTGACATTACTGCAGCTGCATCTGTTGAAGATACAAATGCTCCAAAAATAAGTGATTCCATCATAGAGAAATTTGTTAAAAAATAAGTGAAAAGAGCTGCTATTACAGCTGTTAAAAATACTCCTAAGGTTGCAAGTATTCCACTTGGATAAAGTGCTGAAAGTGCATCTATCTTTTTAGTTTCCAATGCTCCTGAAAAAAGAATAAATAAAAGTGCAAAATTTCCTATATTCTGAGCTGTTGTAAAATCATCAAAATAGATTCCACCAATTCCTTCTGATCCTGCTACTATTCCTATAAACAAGAACATTATAAGCAAAGGCACTTGTGCTCTTCTGGCAATTCTTATAGAACACAGACTGAAAAATAATAAAATACCACAAATTAAAATTTTGTATTCCATAGTCCCTTAATCAACTCCTTATATATTTTTCCCTACAAATTGATTGTATCACAATTCAATACTGTTTTTGAACAAAAAAATATTTTTTCTGTTATATGACTTGTCAGTTAAATTTTTCTTGACTATGTGGTCAAAATGGTTTATAATTTTCTGATGTAATAGTTTAATTTTTTATTTTATGAGAGAATATCGGGGTTGAGAACATTGGCTAAGAAAAACATTAAGGAAATAAAAAGTAAGATTTTAAGCATGCTAGCTGAACATTTTTCTGATTTCAAAATCAGAACAGAATGTCTTTCTTTAATTCATGAAGGGCAGTTTGCTAATGCTGCTGTGTTCAGATATAAAGATGACAATAATTTAGATATTACTATAAAAGACTTTTCTGGTTCTCCTTGGATTATAAGAAACACTTTAGGAAAAATTTTTATTAACATTGAAGGGCATAGTATGGTTAAACTTTCTGACAATCCTTCTGTTACAAAAGGAGTAGTTTTTCTTTCACCATATACTGTTGCTTTTAATTTTATTGAAGGAAAAGCCATAAAAGAATTTTCACATGGAGAAATTCCTAAGGAATTTTTTCTAACACTTGAAGAGAATGTAAAAAAAATGCATAAAAGAAATATTGTGCATTTAGATTTAAGAAATCTTGGAAATGTAATAATGAGTAAAGAGGGGTATCCTTATATTATTGACTTTCAATCTTGTATTTCTACAAAACATCTCCCTAAAAAATTAAGAAAAATTCTAAGAGATTCTGATATGACAGGAGTCTATAAATGTTGGAAAAATAGATGTAGTGAACCTCTTGACAAAGAGAGAGAAGACTTTTTTAATGAATTTCAAAAAATAAGAAAACTTTGGGTGCTTAGAGGTTATCCTCTTCACAGATTTGTAAAACATCTGAAAGAAAAACTTTCACATAAATAAATTATAAGAAAAAGAGGCTGTAGATTTACAACAACCTCTTTTTATATAAAATTAAAAGTTAATTTTCACTTTCCTCTATGTGAAATGCCACAGAATAAACAACTGGAAATATAAACAGAGTAAGTATTGTTGACACAAAAAGCCCAAAAACTATTGTGGCTGCCATATCTCCATAAAGAGGATCTCTCATAAGAGGAAGCATTCCAAATATTGTTGTCACTGCTGCAAGGCTTACTGCTCTTATTCTGCTCACTGCAGAATCTATAAGAGCCACAAATTTATCTTTTTTAAGCACATTTATTTCATATCTTATTTCATCAACAAGAACTATCATATTTTTTATCATCATTCCTGAAAGAGAAATAACTCCTACTGCTGACATAAAACCAAAACTTTTTCCTGTTATAAAAAGCCCTGGAACAATTCCTATAAGACACAGAGGAAGTGTGGCAAAAATTAAAGCTGGTATTTTTACACTTGCAAATAAAAGCACACATATAAGAAACATTGCCATTACAGGAACTGGAACTGCCTCTAAAAGTGAATATACATTCTTAACTTGTTCTTTATATTCTCCCAGCCATTCCATAGAATATCCCTTAGGAAGTTCTATAGCTTCTATCTCTTCTTTAAATTCCTCTCTTACATCAAGAGCACTGACTCCAATAGGGACATCTGCCTGAACAGTCATTGTTCTCACTCTGTTTCTTCTCCATACTTGTCCCTCTTCAAATTTTAAGTTTCCATTTTGTATTATACTTGAAAGAGGCTGAGCTTCCAAAGTCATTCCCCATATAGGAGTCTGCTCTATATTGTTTATTTCATTTCTATTTTCCTCACTATGTTCTTTTAAAACAACTGTTACAAGTTTATCTTTATCTTTTAATTTTCCTATAGGCATTCCATCTCCTGTTCTCATAAGAGATGTTGCCACATCAAAAGAAGTAAGTCCTGCTCTTGAACTGTCTGCCTGAGAATAATCTCCTTCCCATGTAAGCAGCTTATTTCTCCAGTCTGTTTTTATATTAAGAACATCAGGATATTTTTTCATAATATTTATTGCTTTATCTGAAAGATCTCTTAAAATCTCTGGATCTGGCCCTGAAAATGCAATTTCTAAAGGATACTGAACTGTTACTCCATTAGGATATTTTTTTACACTTACCATTACTCCAGGAAGATTTTCATTAGCAAAATCAAAAGCTTCCTGCCCTACTTTTTCAACACTTTTAACTTTATCCACATTTATAATAAGTTCTCCAAAAGATGTATTTGGCATTTCTGGAGTTGTAGAAACATAATATCTTGCAGGAGAAGCTCCTATTGTAGTTGTAATATTTATAACGCTCTCATTTTTCATAAGATGATTTGCTAATTTTCCTGCAGCTTCTTCAACTACATCTATTTTGCTTCCTTCAGGAACCCACATATTAATCGTAAATCCTTTTTTATCTGAATCAGGGAAAAATATCTTAGGTATTTTCAAAAATAATATTCCTGATAAAGCTAAAGCTATTAATACTGCTGTCAGAGTCAATTTTCTTCTTTTTAAAAGGAAATAAAGAAGTTTTCTGCATTTTTCATAAAACTTTTTCTCTCTTTCTCCTGGCTCTTTAACAGGTTCAGAAGCAAGATAAAGTTTACAATAAACAGGTGTTTGTGTAAGACATAAAACCCAACTCAGCATAAGGGAAATTCCTATTACCCAAAATGATGAACCTACATATTCACCTACATATGTAGGCATAAGATAAGCTGGAAGAAAGGCAAGAGCTGCTATTGCTGTTGCACCAAGAAGAGGCATTGCTGGTTTATGAGCTGCCTCTGAAAGAGCTTTTTCCATTTCCATTCCACTATTTTTATTTACAAGAACATTATCCACAACAACAATGGAATTATCTACAAGCATTCCCATTGCAATTATAAAAGAAGCAAGTGATACTCTCTGAAGATCTATTTTCATTGCAAGCATAAAAATAAGAGTTCCAAGTATAGAATATACCAGAGCACTTCCTATTATAAGTCCACTTCTCATTCCCATTGTTACAAGAAGAACTCCTACAACTGTTATAACAGATAAAATAAGATTTATTACAAAATTATTTATTGCTGCTGTTACAAGCTCAGGCTGATAATAAATTTTTTCAATATTTATACCAACAGGAAGTTTTTCCTTTAAATCTTCTATTTTTTTATCTATAACCTTTCCTGCATCAACTACATTTGCTCCAGCTTCAGGAGAAAGAGATATTCCCATTGCCATTTTCCCATTGAAATACATTTTCTGAGTTACAGGCTCTGTATATCCTTTTTTCAACTCTGCTATATCTCCAAGCCTTACAATTTCGTTAGTGCCATCAGGAAGTTTTTTAGAAAAAATTATCATATTTCTAAGTTTTTCTATATTTGTTATTTCATTGTTAAGATTAAGGTTTACACGAAGAGTTCCATAATCAACAGCTCCTCCCCCTGCTATAAGGTTTTCAGAAAGAAGAGAACCTGCTATAAGTTTTGTACTTATTCCAAGAGAATTTATTTTTTCTCTGTCTATTATAACTTCAACAACCTCACTTTGCTTTCCAAACTGAGCTGTCTGAGCTATTCCATTTATTGAATTCAATTCTTTTAAAATATAGTCTGTATATTTTGAAAGTTCTGAATAACTATAACCATCACTTGTTACTGCAAGAAATATTCCATACACTGCACCATAATCATCAAGAACTATTGAAGGAATTGTTCCAAGAGGCATATTAATCTGAGCATCTGATATTTTTTTTCTTACATTATCCCAATACTGATCCAACTTTTCACTTGGAACTGATTCCTGAAGTTTTATTTTTACTTGAGAATATCCTGGCTTTGAAACACTTTGAAGGTAATCTATATTAGGAATTTTCTGAAGAGCTTCCTCAACTTTATTTGTTACCTGAAGCTCTACTGAATGAGCATCCTGCCCTGGATACATGGTAATAACCAAAGCTTCTTTTATTTTAAACTCAGGATCTTCTAACTTTCCAAGTTTAAAATATGAAAAAAGTCCTCCGATAATTAAAAGAGCTACAAAGAATCTTACTACTGATGTATTTTTTATTGAGTAATCTATAAATTTCATATTAAACCACCTCTATAGCATATCTCCCACATTTGTTTCTGAGAACGGCTCAAGAAGATTTACTTTCTGCCCTTCTGTCAGTTCGTGAACTCCTTTAGTAACTATTTTTTCTCCTGCTTTTATTCCAGTAACTATAACCATTCCATCAGCATAAGGCTTTATTACATTTACATTTTTTTCACTTACCTGATCATCTTTATATACCCAGACTTTTATATCTCCTTTTTTTTCAAAAAGACTTTCTGCAGGAATTAAAATTCCCTTATCTAAGTCATTTGTATTAAAAGAAATTTTAACAATTCCATTTGAATCTGATGGTATATCTTTAGTGTTACCTTCAATATCAAAGGTAATTGGATAAGCAAGCTTTACTGTTCCTTTTACTTTTCCTACATCAGAAAGTTTTAATTTATATTCTTTTCCATTATGAATAAAGACAGCTTCTGAAATATTATTCATCTTATCCATTTCCTTTTCAGAAACACTTATTCTTGCCCTGCTGTTTCCAAGTGAAGAAATTGCAGCAACAGGAATTCCTGCTCCTGCTACAGCTCCTGCTCCTAAAAACTTTTTACTGATATATCCACTGTAAGGAGCTTTTAAAAGTGTGTCTTCAAGCTGATTTCTGCTGTTTATTTCTCCTTGCTGTGCTGCCTGATACTGAGCAAGATTAGCAAGTTCTGCAGCTGTTGCAGCTTTTACTCCTGCAAGAGCTTCATCGTAAATTTTCTTAGGAACAGCTTTTTCTCTATAAAGAGTTTCAACTCTTTTAAATTGTTCTCTGGCATTTACTGCAACAGCTTTTGCTGCCCTGTAAGCATTTTCTGCTGCTGCTGCTTTTCCTTTAGAAGCTTCAAGCTGAACTTCATAATCTCTTTTATCCATTTCAGCTATTATATCTCCCTCTTTTACATAGCTCCCCACTTCAACATTCATAGTTTTTATAGGTCCTGCAACTCTAAAAGCAAGGGGAGCTTCTTTTTCTGCTATTACAACAGCAGGATATTCATAAGTAAGTTTTTCAGGAATAAGAATTGCTTCTTTTGTTTCTACAGGTCTTATAATAGGTTCTGTTTTTTTACCACACCCTGCAAAAATAAGAACAACCATTATTCCAGCAATCAATTTAAGTCTCATTTTATTTTCCCTCCTCAAAAGGATTTTTTCCCATAGCTATTTTTAAACTTCCAAGAGCCATTGCATATTGAAAATCTGCTTTTTTCTTCATGCTCAAAGCATTTTCATAAGAAGAAAGAGCACTGAAATATTCCTCATCTCCTATAAGGTCTACACTTCTTTCAGCTCTTTTTTGACAAAGTCTTCCCTCTTCTGCTTTAAAATTAAGACTGCTTATATATCTTAATTCCTGAGCCTTTTCAACATTTTGATATGCTCTTGCTGTTTCAATAATTATTGTCATAAATTCTTTTTCAAGTTTTAATTCTGATATTTTTTCTCTTCTCACTGCTTTTTTATACTCATTTATATTTTTAAATCCATTAAAAATACTTAAAACTCCACTAACATTTCCATATAAAAAATCAGGATCTGAAAGAATTTCACTGCTATTATTTAAATATCCTCCCCCAAGAACTATTTTAGGAAGAAAATTAGTTATAGCTATTTTTTTTATATCACTGCTTACTTCTTTTCCTGTTTCTGTTATTTTTAAAATTTCATTCCCTGAAACTGCTGCATAAATACAGTCTTCCATTGAAGGAAGATTTTCTGGGAAAATAATTTCATCATCAAGTTCTACATCTTCAAGAGGATTAAGATTTAAAGTTCTCATAAATTTCATTTTAGCAGTTTTTAAATCTCTTTCATTTTCACTTAAAGCATATTCCTTAGCTTTAACAAAAGCTTGAGCTTTTTCATATTCCCAAGGAAGAACAGCCTCAACTTTTAAAGAAATTCTCACTTTATTTTCCAGTTCCTTAGCTGATTTTACCTCATTTATAAGGGCTTCGTGTTCTGATTGAAGTGCAAGTATATAATAATATTCTCCCATAACCTGAAGCTGAAGCATTTTATCAGCAAATTTCTCTGCCAGTTCACTTATTTTTTCCCCTTTTTGTCTTGCACTGTAAAGGTACCATGTTGAAGGAACAAAAACAGGAATCTGGGCTGATACTCCAAAAGTATAAAAAGATTTATCTACAAATCTTGAAGGCATAGAAGATGGAAGCATAGCTCCAAACATAGGATTTATACTTGATATTCCTGATTTTAAAGCACTGGTATCAACATCAAGATTTATTTCATCATTTAACTGAGTATATCCTCCCATAATATTAATAGAAGGAAGAAAATTACCAAAAGCTGTTTTTTTATCAAGAGAAGCTATTTCTCTTTCAAGACTTTTTACTTTTAAATCAAGATTTCTTTCTCTTGCTGCAGAAATTGCCTCATCAAGAGATAAAGTTTTTCCATATACTGCAAGATATTCTTTTCCTGCAAGAGCTGATATTTTTTCTGCTGGCTCTTTAATCTTTGTATTTGAACAACCTGCCAGAATTATAAGACAGAAGATTATTAAAAATTTTTTCTTCATAACAGCACTCCTTCTATGTTTTTTTATTCTGCCTGTAAAGTTAAAATAAAAATTACAAAAATATAAATTTTACAATATCTTATTACCTGATTATTATACCACTTTTGTTTTTGAATAAGCAAATAACTGTGTAATTTAATAAATTTCTATTTTATAAAAAACAAAATATATTTTGTTTCATCTTTATGATATAATTTTATAAGAAGTACATTTTTTATATATAAGGAGAATCAGTGAGACTTGAAAAATATCTTGTTCAGTGTGGAACTGGAAGCAGGAGAGAAATAAAAGAATATGTTCTTTCAGGAAGAGTTAAAATAAATGATGTATGTGTATTTGATGAAGGAATAAATATAGACGAAATAAATGATATTATAACTATTGATGATAAAAGGCCTGAAAAGAAAATATTAAAATATTATATTCTTTATAAAAAAGCAGGATATGTTACATCTGCAAAAGATGAAGATAATCCCGTTGTAAATGATCTTCTCCCTGAGTGGGTTGATAAAAAAGCTCTTTTTCCTGTAGGGCGTCTTGATAAAGATACTGAAGGGCTTCTTCTTTTTACTAATGACGGTGAACTTAATTATAAAATGACACACCCTGATAAAAAATTCAGCAAAAAATATTATGCTGAACTAAGAAAAGAAATATCAGATGAAGATATAAAAAAAATAGAAGAGGGAATAGATATAGGAAGCCATAAATGTCTTCCTTCACATATTGAAAAAGTTGGAGAAAGATCTGTTTATATAACTATTTTTGAAGGAAAATATCATCAGGTAAAAAGAATGTTCAAAGCAGTTAATAATAAAGTTATTTATCTTAAAAGAACAGAATTTGGAAATCTTTCTCTTAAAGGAATGAACCCAGGAGAAGTAAAAGAAATTAAAAGAGAAAATATTTTTATTGATTAAAAAGAGGTATTTATTTATGGAAAAAAATATTATTTTTTTGGGAGACAGTATAACAGCATGGAATTCTCAGTTAAAAGAAATTGAAAACAGTGATAATTTTAGTGTTCCTGGATTTATTTCAAGGGATATTTTCTGGCAGCTTCAGGGAGATGATGAAGAAACAATATCAGGTCATACAGCTTGTCTTATGATTGGAGTAAACGATATTATGATGGGAATATCTATTGAAAAAATCATTATCAATGTTCAGGAAATTATTTCAATTCTGAAAAAAAGATTTGAAAAAATTATTCTTATTTCTGTTCTTCCTATTGATAATTTAAAAATGAATTATGAAATAAAAGAGCTGAATAAAAATTTTAATTCTTTTTCAGATGTTGAATTTTTAAATGTTTATAATTTATTTTTAAATGAACATGAAATAATTGATTATAAATTTACGACTGACGGAGCACACTTAAGCAATTACGGATATGAAGTTTTAAACAAAGAACTTTTTAAAGTTCTGAATATATAATTATATAAATTACAACAGGAGTTAAATAAAATGATAATTTGCCCTATATGCAAAGAAAAATTAATAAAAGAAGGAAGAACATACAAATGTTCAAAAAATCACTCTTTTGATTTATCAAAATCTGGACATGTAAATCTTCTTCTTGATAATCAAAAACATAGTAAAATGCCTGGCGACGATAAAGATATGGTTCTAAGCAGAAAGCATTTTCTTGAAAAAAATTACTACAAAGGAATTTCTGATAAACTTAATGAAATTATTCTTAAAAATATTCCTGAAAATTCAGATAAAAAAATAAATATTCTTGATATAGGATGTGGAGAAGGATATTATACTGGAAATCTTAAAAATTTTCTTGATAAAAATAATATTCAAAATGAAATAATTGGAATAGATATATCAAAAGAAGCTGTTATTTCAGCTTCAAAATCTCACAAAGGAATTAACTGGATAGTTGCCAGTGCTACAAATATTCCTGTCTGTGATGAATCTCTTGATTTTATAATCTGTATGTTTGCAAAAATAATTCCAGAAGAAAAAATGAGAACTCTAAAAAAGGGAGGAAAACTTATCATTGTTTCAACTGGAGAAAATCATCTTCTTCAAATGAAAGAAGTTGTTTATGAGAATGTAAGAAAAGATTTTTATTCTCCAATTGAAGATTTAAAAATATTTAAATACTTAGAGACAATAAACTGCACTTACAAAACTTTTATAAGAGAAAATGAAAGTATAAAAAATCTTTTTAATATGACACCATATAGATGGAGAAGTCCAAGAGAAGGAATTGAAAGATTATTTTTCTTAAATGAGCTTGAGACTTTTGTTGATGTTAATTTTGATATTTTTACAAAATAAATATTATTTTAATATATAAATTTTCTTTGACATCATTCAAGAAATATAATATAATCAAAAGGTTGAAAAATAAAAAAAGAGGTTAGTCTGTTATTACAAAAGGAGCCTAAGGCTGATGGCTATGATACTTGTAAAAAAACGGATTAAATATTACGAAGCTGCCATAGTAATATGCTTATTTGATGAGTTCTCAGGGCATACCATTTTATATGTTATGCCTTTTTTATTTGGCAATGATAATAATTAACTTGGAGGTTTAAAATGTCTATACTTAAATTTTTATTCTATTCTATTCTTGGAATAATAGCATTTTTGGCACCTGTTACCATTGGAGGAGAATCATCAATTCTTATGGGGCATATTAAATCTATTGTCATAGATGGTTATTCTGAGAGTATAAAATATCTTATTGTTTTAGTTTCAGCAATAACTATTATAGGTACTATTATTGGAAAAATTAAAAAACAATTTAAAAATCCTGTTCTTCAGGAATTATTTATCTGTGGACCTATTAATGGAGCTGTAAGAATCGGAGGAAGTATTTTCTTCCTTATGGTTCACTTTGGTGTAGGACCTAAAGCTGTCCTTGATCCAAATACAGGGGGAATGATGGCTGGAGACCTTCTTCCTTCTCTTATGGTAACTTTCTGTGTAGGGGTAATTCTTATGCCTCTTCTTACATCTTTTGGTCTTGTAGAATTTGTAGGAGTTTTAATTGCTCCTTTTATGAGAAAAGTTTTTAAAGTTCCAGGATATGCAGCTGTTGATGCTATAGCTTCCTTCCTTGGAGATGGTACAATAGGAATAGTTGTTACTGACCAGCAATATCAGAAAGGATACTATACTCAAAGAGAAGCTGTTATTATTGCAACTTCATTTTCAATAGTAGGTATTTCTTTTGCTGCTGTTGTTGCTGATTTCTTAAGATTTTCATCTATATTTATTATTTTTTATAGTACTATTGCAATTTCTACTGTAGTTGCTGGAGTAATTATAGCAAGACTTCCTTTGAAAAAATTTAAAAATGAATATTATGTTAAAGGAAAAGTTGAAGAAAAAGATATTATATCTTTCTCTCTTGCTCTTAGAAAAGCTGCTGCTGTTGCTGAAAAAGCAAAAGAACTAGAAATTATGATAGACTCTGTTAAAAAAGTGGCTGTTTTATATATAACTTTTATTCCTGTTATTATGTTTATGGGAACTGCAGGACTTATTGTTGCTGAATATACAAATATTTTTGGAATTATCTCTATGCCTCTTATTCCTTTTCTTCAGCTTCTTGGATTTTCAAAAGAAGTTGCAGGAAGTATGGCTCCTTCAATGATAGTTGGATTTTCTGATATGTATCTTCCTTCACTTCTTATAGAAAGTGTTCAAAGTGATATGGCAAGATTTGTTATTGGAACTCTTTCTTTTGCACAGCTTATATTTTTAAGTGAAACAGGAATGATTTTAGTTGCTTCAAAAATAGGATTTACTTTCTGGGACGCTCTTAAATTTTTCGTTCTTAGAACTATTATAACATTCCCTGTTATCTATGGAATAGCAAGAATCCTTTTATCAATGGGAATTCTTCAAAATTAAAAAATATTATTTCTATATAAAAAAATTTAAACTTTTTATTATATATGAGAGTCTTAAAATTAAAGTAATAAAAATCTCCCCCGATGAATTACAATAAAAACAGAGCTGTTTCTTATAAAGCAGTTCTGTTTTTATTTTATAATTTTTTAATATCATATAGATTTTTTTAATGATTTGATATAAAATACATTGTAAAATTAAAATATTTTATATTTTTTAGGGGAGGGATTAAAATTAAGGAGAAATCATTTTTATCACTGGCATTTCCTATATTTTTGGAATTGCTTCTTGTTAATGTAGTTGGAAATGTTGATACTTACATGCTTGGAAAATTCAGTGATGATGCTGTAGGAGCAGTAGGAGGAATAAGTCAAGTACTTCTTATTCAAAACTCTGTCTTTGGTTTTATTTGTCTTGGAACAAGCATACTTACTGCACAATTTATCGGAGCTAAAAAAAGTCTTAAGATAAAAGAAGTTATTGCCACATCACTTCTTATGAATCTTATTTTTGGACTTATAATAGGAGCTGGATATATAATTTTTTCTGAAGCTATCATGAAAGGAATACATCTTCCTGAAAAACTTATGGATATAGGAAGAACTTACTTTAAACTTGTTGGAGGGCTTTGTGTCTTTCAAGCTCTTACTCTTACATGTGGAGCAGTAATGAAAAGTTTTGGAAATACAAAACAAAACCTTTTTATTAATGTAGGAGTCAATATATTAAATGTAATCGGAAATGGAATGTTTATCTTTGGTTGGTTTGGAGCACCTGTTCTTGGAGCAACAGGAGTTGGAATCTCAACAGTTTTTTCAAGATTCATTGGATGCATAGTTGCTGTTTTTGTTATGAAACATTATTGCAATTTTAAATTTGATATAAGACTTTACAAACCAATTCGCTTTAAGATTATAAAAAATATACTTGGAATAGGAATTCCTACAGCTGGAGAGAATGTAGCATGGAATATAGGACAGCTTCTTGTTATGTCCATGGTAAATACTATGGGAATAGCAAGTATTACTGCAAGAACATACCTTATGCTTATATCAACTCTTATTATGACATTTTCAATAGCTGCAGGACATGGTTCTGCTATTCTTGTAGGGCGTCATGTGGGAGCTCATAATTATAGAGAAGCTTATGACACTGCAATAAGAAGCCTTAAAATATCACTTCTTCTTGTAGGAGCTGTTTCTCTTATAATTACAATTTTCAGAGTTCCTGTCATGAGATTTTTCACAGTAAACCCTGATGTATTGGCTGTTTCAATGAAAATTTTCAGATGTATACTTATACTTGAAGTTGGAAGAACATTTAATATAGTTATTATAAATAGTCTTCATGCTGCAGGAGATATTAAATTCCCTATGGTTGCAGGAGTAGGTTCTATATTCTGTGTAGCAGTTTTTCTTTCATGGCTTTTTGGAATAAAACTTGGATATGGACTTCTTGGAGTATGGATTGCAAATGCTGCTGATGAATGGACAAGAGGACTTATTATGATGTGGAGATGGAAAAGTAAAAAATGGCAAAACAAAGGTTTTGTCTAAAAATAAAAAAATTTATGGAGGTAAAATATTATGAAAATAAAAAAATATTTTTCAAAAATTTTTATTTTTTTATTTATATTTATTTTTTCTGTATCAGCTTTTTCTTCAGTAAGAACTGAGAAGTCAGATATAATTAAAATGGTAAACAATGTAAGAGCAGAAAAAAATCTTCCACCTCTTGCTGAAAATAAAAAACTTAATGCACTTGCTGACAAAAAGGCACAGATTATGGCAAAAGAAAATAATTTAAGCCATACTGCAGGAGGATATAGTTCTTTTTCAGGAATACTTAAGGAAGCTGATGTTAAATATCTTGCAGCTGGAGAAAATATTGCAAGAAACTGGAAAACTCCTGACGATGTTATGAAAGCATGGCTTAAATCTTCAGGACACAGAGCAAATATTCTAAGTAATAAATTCACTCAGATAGGTGTTGGAAAAGCTGTTAATTCAAAAGGAGATGTTTATTGGGTTCAACTTTTTATAAAAGAAAGAAAATAAACATAAAAAAGGACTGTTGTATTTTCTAATTTATAAAAATAAAATTTTATTTTTATAGATTTGCAACAGTCCCCTTCTTATTTATTCTACTATTCCAAAATATTTTCCAGGTGATATACCTTCATATTTTCTGAATATTCTTATAAAAGTATTTGAACTATTATAACCTACCAGTTCAGCCAAATCTTTTATTCTTAAACCTTCATTTTCTTGCATAAGTTCTTTGGCTTTTTCTATTCTATAAATACTTAGATAGTTTTTAAAATTATCTCCCATTACTTTTTTAAATAAAACACTTGTATATTTAAAAGAATGTCCTAAATAATCTGCAAGATTTTCTAGTGAAATATCTATCATATAGTTTTCATCAAGATATCTTTCAATTTTTATTTTTACACTTTCAATATCATTTTCTTCTTCTATTTTAGTTAACTTACATATTTCAAGTATCTTAGACTGAAATACTTCTTTCAATTCAGCCCCATCATTTATTGCAAGAATTTCATTGATATTATAATCATTTACATCTATATTTTCATTTATTTCTTCAAGCTGAATAAATATTCTGTTCAAAGTATTATAAAGAAGAACTCCGAACTCTTTTATATATTTTTTATCCATAGAACTGCTGTTTTTTTCATTGAACATCTCGTCAATTATTCTTTTTACACTTATTTCATTTGAACTTAATGTTCTTAAAATAAGTTTTGATTCAAGCTCTATAGGATAATAATATTTATTAAAGCTATTCTCTTTTATTCTGTCTTGGAAAATAACTCTTTCTTGTTTAAAAATATATTTATAATCAAGTATTTTTTTAGCTGTTCTATATGCTTTAGGCATTTGTGAAATATCATCATAAACATTTGTTGCAACAACAGTGAATTTCAATCCAAAATTTCTATCAATATGACGAACAAGACATTTTAAAACTTCTTCTAAATCTTCTTTAGGAAGAAGCTCTTCCATTATAAATGCTATACTTTTATAATCTATATCCACGACTTCACATATAACCTCTTCTGAAAAATATTTTAAAATTAATTCCTTTGACATATTAAATTTATCAAAAATATTTTCCACTGATTCAAGATCATATATTTCCATTATCATTACTCTGTAATTTTTTACTTTAAATATTTCAGATTCTTCTTTAAGATTAGTAATATCACTGTGTTCTGAAATACCAATAAGATAATCTTTTATTTTTTTCTTTCTCTGATAACTTCTCAAAGCTGAAAGTCTTGTCTGAAGAGTCTTATTCATTGTTTCTATTTCTTCTATTCTATGTTCAATATATTCTAACTCTTTTTCATCTTTATTTTTTATATATCCCATTTTTTTAGCAAGTTCTTTCATAGGTTTTACTACAAGAGAAAGAAGAAGCATAAAACTTCCATATAAAATACCAATAACTAAAAATACTTTAATACTTTCTCCTGCAATTATTGCTGGAATATTTATAAGAGGCTGAAGATAAAATATTGTAAAATCAAAAGAAGAATCATAGAAAATATAAGCTCTTTTCCCTATAATTCTAGAAGTATAACTTCCTGATGTCATTATATTAAACTTATCTTTTTCAAGAATCTTTATTATACTTTTCTTTATTTCTGAAAGTTTTTTATTATTATCTCCAAGATTAAGAAGTTTCCCTCTGCTGAAAACATACCAGTTTTTTGCTTCTGGTATAAGTTCTCCAAAAAAAGCATTTCTATCTAAAGAAATTATATATGTTATTGTTTCATTATTTGGACTTATTTTTTCATCATTAAAATAAAGATTAATATTTCCTTTATATAAGTTCATAAATTTTTTTCTGTTTTTAATATCTTCTGGAAAATTAAGACTTTTAAAAAATGTTTTTTTATCAACTGTTCCATGAGGAGTAATTACAGATTCTGTCATACTGTCTGTAATATTTAGATAATATCCAACTTTCCCATAAATATTATTTCTTTTTTTCATATCTTTAAATAATCTAAGTCTGTTATAAGGAAGCTCATAATCATCAGATAAGCTCATTATATAATTTGAAAATTCATTGCTGGCTTTTAAATCATATAAAGTCATATTAACCATTTCTGATTTTTTTCTTATACTCTCATAAAGTCTTTCTGTTTTTATTTTTGTGTTTTCATTTATTTTTTCTATTTTATTATATGTATTTACTGCTATTATCACAACTGAAAAGATCATAACAGCTAAAAATGTCAATTTCTTCGTTTTATTTTTTAATTTTTTTCTTATCAACGAATTTATATCCTTTAACATATTTCCTTCCTTTGAAAAATAATTTTATTATCTGATAATTCATATATCAATAATTAATATATTATATCATTTTTTAAAAAGTTCCTACAATTTTAAAAAAAGCAAAAAACAGTTTTTCAGTATAAATTAAAATATTTCATACTGAAAAACTGAATTTATTAAAGCCCTGTATTTTCAACAGACATTACAACAGATATTCTCTTTTCAAATTTTTTCCCATTTTCAATTATCCCTATGCTGAAACCTTCATTTATGTTATTAAGTCTTCTAGCTCTCAGCTGATAATATTTTTCATTTTCTTTTATCTTATCAAATCCTGTATTTACATCTTTTATTATTTTATTTTCAGAAACAAGAACAATAAGATTTTCAGCTCCAAATAAAGCAGAACTTGTATTATAGTCTCCCACTATAAGAATCTGCCCATTTTCAGTTATATATTCTCCCTCTATAATAGCTGTATGAGCAGTAAGAGATTCTCTCTTTATTTTTTCACTTTCTCCCTTAAATCTGTCGTAAAAATTATATTCTCTCAATCTATTTATAAATTCTTTATCCATCAGTTCCCATGAATCCCCAAGAGCTGTTGTTTTTTCTTTGTCTAAAAGAGATAATATTTTTTCCTGTGCATCTTTCACAGAAAAAACTCTGTGTATTAAATATCCTTTATCTAAAAGAACACTGCTTAATCTATCCAGATTTTTCTCTTTATACCATCTTAAATTTGATTCCATATCTATTTATCACCTAGTATCCTAAATTATCATTAATAAATATGACATATGTTTTTCCAAATGGTCTGTTTCCACTATTTACTGCTGAAACAAAATTACACATTCTCATACCTGTTGTACAATCTTCACATTTACCGCTGTAATTGCACGGTGTTTTATGATTAAGCCTTTTTGAATTAAGAGGACCTGCATAATAAAGTCTTTCATATCCTTCGTGAATATCTTTTACAATTTTATTAATCCCTGTTATTACTATAACATTCTTTGGTCCGTATGCCATACCTGCAACACGGTTTCCTCCTGAGTCAATCTGCATAAGGAAGCCGTCTTCAGTAACAGCATTTGTTCCTGTTACTAAAAAATCACTTAAAAGCGATTCTCTCATGACTTTGACAGTGGCTTCCCATGTAGGTTGACTGAATCTTTCAAAAAACTTATATTTTTCTGTTCTGAATTTAGGTAAAAGCTCTGTCATATTTAATGTGACAGAGCCTCCCATACTTACAGAACTTCCTTCAGGAATAAGTTTAAGTGTTTTTTCTTCAGCTTCAAGAGGAGTATTTACAACTTCCACTTCAAATCCGTTTTCTTTTAAACTTTTTATTGTTTTTTCTAATTTATTTTTCATAAATAAAGATTTTATTTCTTCCATAACTTCCTCCGGAAATCTGCCAGATTTATTATTTAGTTTCTGCTGCTTCTTTAGCTTCTCTTCTTAATCTTAAAGTTTCAGCATTAGCGTCAACTCTTTTCTTAGAAAGAGGATATACAAACATAAACATTATAACAACAAGAGTGAAAAGTGTTGCAGGTGCAACTGTTGCAAGTCTATATATTCCATCTAATACTTCTTGAGTTTGTTCTTTTACTCCAGCTTGGAATCCTATAATTGCAAGAGCATATCCTACTAAACTACTTCCTAATGCTTGTCCTACTTTTCTTGAGAAAGAATAGATAGCATAAAGTGTTCCATCTTCTCTTTTTCCTGTTTTTATTTCAGCATCATCAATAACATCTATAATTGCTCCCCAAATTACATATCCGAAGAATGTTACTCCTGAAAATCCTATAGAAGCTATTCCAACATATACCCAAGGATTTTTTACATGTAAGAAACTTAGAATAGCAAATATAACTGCTGCAAATCCTACTGCTAAACTGATTGCTTCTCTTTTTCCAAGTTTTTTAACAATTAAAGTTACAACTGTTGCCATGCTAAGAGCTATTCCAAGTTTTATTGCATTATATGTTGAAAGAGCTGCTGGCATTTTAAAGTAATAAGCATATAAATAAGCATTTACTCCTCCAGTTAAAAGGTTACCGAATATAAGACATACAGTACCTCCTAAAATACCTATCATAGCACGGTTACTAAATATCATTTTCACTGATTTAAAGAATGAAATTCCTTCTCCTTTTGGTAAAGGTGGAACTTTAATACGCTCTGTTGTACAAGTATAACAAATATAGTAACAAATTATTGCTATTATTGAAATTCCTCCAGCCATAACTGGGAAGATATTTCCGTTATTTCTTATTAGAACTTGAGTAGCTCCATTATTTATTACACGCTCATAAATGATGATTGGTCCAAAGAATCCTATCATGAATTCACCTACATAAGCTCCTATAGCTCTGAATGTAATAAGTGATTGTCTTTCATCAGGTTTATCTGTAATAGCTGATGCCATTGCTCCATATGGAATATTTACTCCTGTGAAACAGATACTTCCATATAGAAGGTAAGTTATATACATATAAACTATTTTAAATGCCATAGGCTGATCTTTTAAAGCTGATTGATACATTAAAAAACTTGCTATAGCAACAGGAAGTGCCATTATTCTTATCCATTTTTTGAATTTTCCGTCTTTTCCCTGAGGAGTAACATCAATAATTCTTCCCATTGTAACATCTGTAAAAGCATCTATAAGTCTTGCTACAAGGAACATTGTTCCTACAACAGTTGGTTTCATTCCCCAAACTTGAGTATAAAAAACCATTAAGAACTGGCTTACAAATACCAGCATAATATCATTTCCAAAGTCTCCAAATAAATATCCAATTTTATCTCTCATACCAAAAGGTCTGATTGCTTTAGTCTGTTCCATTCTTTACTATTCTCCTCTATTATTTTTTATTCTACCAATATTTTTTCCATTCTGGTTTCATTATTCTTACAAGAGCTTCCATATAGAAGTAATCTCCCCATATACAACATTCATCTACGCCTGAACCGTTAGGTTTACTGTATACTGCTTGTGTAAGAAGTCCATTTGAATATTCTATATTTTTAGTTGTATATTTTGTAATAAGTGATTTCATTATAGAATTTACTGCATTTTCATATATCTTCTTATCTGGATCTGAATCAGGAAGGTATTTTATCATTTCAAGCATTCCACATACTGCTATTGCTGCTGCTGATGTATCTCTTTCTTCTCCTGAATTTTCATCAAACATAAGATCCCAATAACAGATATCATCTGATGGAAGATGATTTAAGAAATAATTTGTTACTCTCTTAAATAATTCTACAAATTTTTCATCTTTTAAATAGCTGTAAGCTAGTGGGAATCCATAAACTCCCCATGCTTGTCCTCTTGCCCATGCAGAGTCATCTCCTGCTCCTTGAGCTGTAACACCTTTAACAGGATTTCCTGTTTCTGGATCAAAATAGAAAGTATGATGTGTAGAGCTGTCTTCTCTTACTACTACTTTTGCTGCTGTATTTATATGTTTTGTTGCTATTTCTCTATATTTTGAATCTCCTGTAACTTCACTTGCCCAGAAAAGAAGAGGTACATTTAAGTTACAATCTATTATTAATCTATATGCTGTAGGATCATTTAAATCTCCCCATGCTTGAATAAATTCACCTTTTTCTTTATATCTTCCAAGAAGATGATTTGCTGCTTTAAGCCCTGCTTGTTTTGCTCTTTCATTTCCAGTAATTTTATATCCTGCAACTACTGAAGGAGTATATAAAAATCCAAGGTCATGGTGATTTACTGCAACTTTATTTGTAATTCTTTCATCATAGCTTTTAATTTGGAAGAATGCTGTTTTTCTATATCTTTCTTCTCCTGTTATTTCATATGCAAGCCATAACATTCCTGTCCAGAATCCACTTGTCCAATCATCCCATTCTCCTCCATTTAGTATCCCTGGATAAACATAGTTTGTACTGCAAGGTCTTGGGAATGTGTTGATAAAAGTTTTTGTATTTCCATCTATTTTTTTCAGTGCTTCATGAAGAGCTCCGAAAAGCATTTCTTTTGGAAGTTCTGTTTCTTTTGAAAATTTCTTTCTTACTTCTTTAGTTAACTCCATTTTACCCTCCTAAAATTTATTAAAACTCAAACTTATCTTTGTACTTTTCTGCCCATTCTCTTAATTTTCCTTCAAGAAATTCTGCTGTTTCATTTTCTTTACAATCTTTAAGTCTTAAAGGATTCATTTGATATGGATCTTTTATGTTGTCATATAGAAGTCTTTCTGTTCCATGTGACATAGTGTATCCTTTGTTTACTACATAAGTATGTTGCTTTGTTCTTATTGCTCTCCATCCATAAGCAACATTTTCTTTTCCATGTTCTTCAAATTCTTTTATTGCTCTCATTTGTCCAGGATATCCTGACATTATTGCAAAATTTTCTATATTATCTCCATGAAGAACCACTTCTTTTAAATCAATTCCTTCTACAGTTTCAGGAACTGGAAGATTCATAAGAGAAAGAATTGTAGGCATAATATCAACACCATTAAGAACATTGTCTGTTCTTCCTTTTATAAATCTGTCTCCATATTTTATTAAGAATGGAACTCCTGTTGATTCTTCAAACCAAACATGTTTACTCCATAATCTATGTGCACATAACATTTCTCCATGATCGGCTGTAAGAACTATTATAGTGTCATTATATATTCCATTATCTTTTAAGTTTTGCAGAAGTCTTCCAAAATTTTCATCTATTCCTGTTACAGCTGCAAAATATTTTCTCATTATTTCCTGATACTCATCATCTGTAAAGTTAAGTCTTGGATTTACTGCTCCTGTATGATCTGTTACCTCTGTAAGAAGTACATTAGGATTTACTTTAAATTTCTTTCCTGCATACATATTCACATATTTTTGAGGAACTAAGTCTAAAGGAGTATGAGGAGGATTCCAAGATACTACTAAAGAAAATGGTTCATCTTTATTTTCATTTATAAATTCAATAGCCTTATCTGTCTCATGTTCAACTGACCATTGATCTATATTTATCATTTTTTCATCATTATGCCAGTAATGAGGTTTTAAATGTTGATCATAAGTTCCATATGAATACCAAAAATCTACTCCATGTCTTCTTTTTCCAGGAGGAGTAAATGCATCCCAGTCTCTTGCTCCTGATACAGGTGCTTCACAGAAGTTCACTTCTGGACTATCTAAATGCCATTTTCCAATATATCCTGTTTTATATCCTGCTTCTTTTAAAACATCCATTAAAGTTATATCTGTTTCTCTTAGTGCTACTTCTTTTAATCCTGGTTTACAGTTAGTCCATACTCCATTTGTAACAGGATATGTTCCTGTGAACATTGTTGCTCTGTTTGGAGAACATAAAGGACAAGCACTCATAGCATTGTCAAAACTTAAAGACTCTTGTGAAAACTTATCTATGTTTGGTGTAATAACTTCGTCTTTTTCCATAAATCCCATAGCATCTCTACGCCATTGATCAGCAAAAACAAACAATAAATTTGGTTTTTTCATTTCCCACTCCTGCTTTCTTAAAAAAATTTTATTTTCATTTACATTCTGAGTATAGCGGTATATAAAAAAAATGTAAATCTTCACTATTCATATGGAATATTGCATATATTTTTCAGGCGGAATGAATTATTTATAAACACAAATACTGATTTTTCACAGCTTACAGCCAATTTTATATATAAAAAAACTAAAAAACCCACAGAAATATCTGTGGGTTTTGAAATAATTATTTCAATTTTTATTCTTATTATAGTTTTTTAAGTCTTATATGTTCTGAAGCTCCATTATTTCTTAAATCAATTTCTATTTTTGTTTTATCTTTTTCTGATTTTACTGTTATATTTTCAGATGAGCTATCTTCTAATTTATATTTTCCATCAATTTCAAAAATTGATTTATAATTTGAAAGTTGTGTAGGATCACTTACCCAAATATCTACAAAATTATTACTATCTTTCATTAAAAGAGATAATGTTGAATAAGATTTTATTCCTTGTTCTTTCATAGGAGTATCTTGCCAGAAGTTCATTCCAACTATTCCTGTTTTTCTATCTTTTATAATATGAGCCTTTTCATCTAATCTTATTATTTCAAATCTTGATGTATCATATTTATTAACTTCATCTTGTGAGTACATAGGTAGTATTATATAAGCAAATCCTGTTTTTCTTGGGTTTTTTCCATGATTAATATAGGCTGTAAAATAATCTTTTACTATCTCATCTTTTTTGGTTCCACCTATTTCAAGCCAGTTTCCTTTTCTTGTTTCTTTTTTTACTGTAAGCTGAGGAGCATATACTATTTTGTATCCTATATTTTCCCCTTTATAGTTTTCACTAAAGTTTAATGAAATATTTTCAGGATTTTCAATAACTGTTTCCTCTTTTATCTCTTTTCCATTTAAAATTATTTTACCATTTTTTATAATTCTATTATCAATAGTAGTGTGAAGTTCTCCATCATTGCTTCTTATATTTGAAGCAGCAACAAACATAGCTCCATCATCTGTCATAAAATATGATTTTTTCATTCTTGTTGCCTTATTCCATGAAATCATATCCATTCCAACAAATGATTCCTGACCATTTCCACTTCCTCCTACCCAAGCTTTTCCAGAAGTTTGAACTCTTCTTTCTCCAGATTTATCTCCTCTTTTATTTTGGCTATTTGTTACACCTGGAAGGTGAAGTCTGTCAACTGTAGGCCAAAACTCTGTAAAAGTTTCAGAATCATTTCCATAAATATATGTCATTCCATCCCCAATATACCAACCTTTTACATTTTCATTATTCATTGTCTCATAATTAGCAATTCTTGAAGAGTGCATTGAAAGAACGACTTTTCCACCTTTATCATTTACTGTAACTGCCCTGTCCATAGCTCCATAAATTTTATTTCCTTCAACTTTTAAAGTTTTTACATTTTTATCATTTACTATTTCTGTTATTATTGCTTTTGCAATCTTATTATTTATTTTTTCTGCAGTATTATAAGAATTATTTTCTTTGGCTACTGTTTTTATTAAAGATTTAATTTCATCTTTATATTCTTCTCCAGCTCCTACAGCAAGAAGAGAAAGTGAAGTAAGAAGATCTTTTCCTCTTGAAAGATCACTTGAATTATCTCTTGATGTTGCTCTTCCACTTACAGAATCATTTACTCCTCCGTTTATAAATAAATATTTATATCCATTTATAATAGATTCATAAACATTATCTATTCTTTCATCTTTTACTTCAAACTGAGTTCCATCTGCAAGCCATAAAACTGAACCTAACCCATCAAAAAGAACTGAGGCATAAGTACCATTATATGCAACATTTCCATGTTGAATAAATGAACCATCTCTATAAAATCCATCTCCCTCTGTTACATATTCACCTACATCTGCTACTGCTGTTGCTCCATCAATAACTTGAACTTTATCTTCCATTAATACTCCTCTTAAGAAAGAGATTATAGAAGTATCTATTCTATTTCCTCCTGTTGAAACTCTTTTATCAGGAGATGTTGAGTAAGATGCTGATGGGCTTACTCCTGAATATTGTGCATAAGGCTGAAAGTATTGAGAAGCTTTTAAATATTTCATTCTTTTTTCATAAGGAACATCATCATATAAAAGAATTAAAATATCATTTAAATGTTTTGGTATTCCAAGTTCCCATTGCCACCAGTTTCCTGTTTCAGGAAGTCCCTCATGATAAGCATTATCATAAAGCCAATCTAACATATTTATTAAATCTTCTTTTACTTTTGGTTGCTTATAGTATTTTGTATTTGGTGTTACATAAGCTTTTGCTATATTTTTAACCTCATCGTAAGTTCTCATAATGTGAACCCCGTTTGACATATCTTCATAACCTTCAAATACATATGTTTTATTTATATCTCTGTTTATTTTTGCATAAGATTTATCAGCTGCTTTATCATTAGATTCACATATTTCTTTAAATTCCTGTTCACTCATTTTTGAAATATCAGTTTTTTTAGGAATGCCTGATAAATAATATGCCCATTTTTCTCTTATTCTTTTATAATCTTCCTTTTCAGATTGACTTATTTCAATCTTTTTATTTCTATTAACACCAGCTTCTTTTTCTGCAGAGAAAGAAGTAATCGCCAATGTAAGCATCATAAATATTAATATTGTTTTTTTCATTTTTCTTTATCTCTCCTTTCCTCTGATTAAAAACTGTAGCTGAATCCAATATTAGGTCTGAATGAATAACTTCTTGTAATATCTCCATTTTTTGCTTTATTTTTAATATTTAAGAATGTTCCTCCAACATTCATAGTAAGCCCTGGAGTTACAGGATGATAGTAGTTAAATCCATATCTTACTTCATAAGCTTCTCCACTGCTCTTATTTCCTTTTTTATCATCATACCATTGTCCGTTTCCTAAAGGAATTCTTGTATCAAATTTAAAACTTCCTCCGTTTCCAAAATAATAAATTACAGTAGGTCTGATTTGTCCAAGTTGATATCTTCCTGAAGTATTGTAGTCATAAAAATATTCTTTTTTCTTAGAATTCCATGATACTTTTCTATTTGAATTATCATACCATCTATCATCTCTAAAATAAATTAAGCTTAGTCTCCATTTAGGCATAAATCCTGTATAAACTATTCCATATTCATTTTCCATTAAGAAATCCATTTGAGAATCTCTATCCCCTGCATAGTTATATTCAAATATTCCTGTTGTTTTTCCTGTAAATGTAAATCCATTTCCAAGTTCATAAGTAAAGTTTGGAGTAAGTCTTAATTGGTGAACTTTTCTCTCTGTTCTTCTGTAATATGTTTGATTAAAGTTCTGTGGTTTATCTGACTCTTCATGTCTATACCCTATGTTTATTCCATATTTTCCTTTTGAATATGTATCTGTCCATCTTACTTCTCCATGAATTCTTGAAGCATGCATTTTAGCTTCATTTGACTTCATCCCTTGAAGCATTTTATTATTTTGATAATATCCCTCAAAATAATATCCCAGATTTGATTTCTTATCATTTAAACTTAAAGTAAATTTTGGTTTATAAATTGTAGAAGTTGCATAATCTCCACCATTTAACTTTCCACCACCATAATAAGTTCTGTCTGTGTCATCAAGAGTTTCCATCATTAACGATAAAGTTCCTCCCCATCTGTCTGACATAGGCTTATTATTTTCAATTCCATAGAATATTGGTCCAAAGATACCGTTGTCTCCCATTGTATCCATTTTATACTCAAAACCTGCACTTATCATATCTGCATTATACTCATCAGAAAACTTTGAAGTATATTTCGTATTAACAGCTAAATCTTCTGTTAAATTTAAAGCTCCAAATAAGCTATATGAAAATATATTTTCTCTTTCTGTTGTTCCCACTTTGTATTCATCTGTAATACCCTTCATATGTAATCTTTTTCCATCTTTAATATTTCCAACTTCTGTTTCCCAGTTTAAATCTGCTCCAATTCTATATTTTTTATCAAATATATACCCTGTATTTTGAACCATAAATCCCGCACTTGGAACTATTGAATAATATGATTTATCATTAGCAGCTCCATTTTTTCTCACTGCTAATTCTTTTGCTCCATCAAATTTCTTATCCTCATCTTCTGTTATCATTCCCTGCATGATTCTGTTTACATCAATTCCTGCATAAAAATGTGCTTTGTTATATAAATCATCTTTTAATGTATAAACAAGTGATGATCCCATTCCAACTGTATATGTAGGGTAATTTGCTTTAAAAACTTCTTCAGAAAGATTTCCTATTTTTACATTTCTTGTAACTCTATTATGAGTATATACAAAGTTAGCATTTGAATTTAAAGACCATTTATCATTAAACTCATGATTATAGTATCCTCCAAAATATGCTGTATCAACATCAATATTTCCATTATCCTCTGCATCTGCTTTTCCACTTGAACCTCCATAAACAAGTCCAAGTTTTCCATTTGAAAGTATTTGTTTTTCAGAAATTCCAATTACTCCCTTTTCATTATATTTAACATCCATAAGACCTCCAAATCTATGGTTGTTATCTATATAACTTATGTCCTGTATCCAAGAACTTACAGGTCTTTTTATTAAATAATCTCTCGTAAGAGCTCTTTCTCTCATTGTATTTGAAAGTGTTCTTGAATTTACTGCAGCAATATCAACTGTATATCCATGAAGACCTCCTGAAAGCTGAGCCATTCCTTTATCAAATTCTTTTTGAGACAAGAATTGAAGTTCATTTGTATATAAGCTCAATTTTCCTTCATCAAGAAACTGTGCAAATTTATCTACTTGAGATTTTGAGGCTTCTCCAAATGTTTTTTTAGTAGCATACCAATTACCTTTTTTATCTTTTGAATAAGTCCAAATTGCTGTACTACTTGATCCTAAATAATCTAACTTATCATTAGTTATTTTTCCATCTGTAGCATCATTTAAAATAGTTGAAATATCAAATTTATTCTCTTTATTAGATTTAAAAGCAAATTTAACATTTTCAAGAATTATATCTTTATTGTTATCTACATTTATCATAGTTCCCAAAATATTTTCTGACGGATTTTCTACTTTTTTATTTTTTAAATCAATAATTAAATTTGAATTTTTTAATAAAAGATTTCCAGTTTCATCATTCTTTTTATTACTTTCATTATTTTTCTTATCAATATCATCTAATTTATTTTTTGATTCTGTTAAATAATCATTTGTACCTTTATTATATTCTAAAGCTATTGTTGAATTTGAAATAGAAACATCTCCTTCTCTTGTAGTTATAGCCTCATACTTTCCTACATTAAGCCCTTCATGATTTCCTTTTCCAAGAGTAAGAACATCAACACCTTCAGCTCCTAAAATTTTTCCTGTTATTTCACTTCCATCTTTTAAATATACAGTATTGTTTCCTGAAGCAGACACAATAGTATTTCCAATACCAGCATTAATTTTACCGCTGTTTATAAATACTCCGTTTGTAAGTTGAACTCCTGTACCTGTTCCATCTGTTGTTATAGTTTTTTCATTTATTGCAAATGTATCTTTTAATATATTTATTCCAATACTATTTTGAATAACTTTTACTGTCCCTTTATTTATAGCTTTTCCACTATTTCCTGTCTGTATTCCAATACCTTTATTTTGAGCATAAACATTTCCATTTTCATTATTAGTGAAAGTTCCTTTTGATAAAACTCCAATACCGTCTCTTTCTGCTACTATAGTTCCTTCATTTTCTACAGTTGCACCTGCTTTATTTATATTTATACCTTTTGCTTGATACGCAGAAGGACCGCCTACTCTTGTCCCTATTACATAAATTGTTCCTTCATTTTTGAAATTTGCGTTATTATTTAATACTACTCCACTAACTTCTCCTACAACTTCACTTTTATTATTTTTTAAAAGTTTATCTCCAGCTGTTACATTTATTATTCCTCTGTTAACAACTCCTTCTCCATCTTTGTTATTTACTTCTCCATCATCAATTTTAATTCCAACAGAAGCTGTTCCTTTTTCTATTTTTCCATTTTTATCATATTCTAAAGCAATTCCAAAGACATTTATCATACTATTTTCATTATTATAAAAATCTGAAGTTTGATTTTTTATATTTATTCCTACTCCACCATTTTTTACATCTATTATTCCGTTATTTTCTGCTTTTGCTCCACTATTTACAATGATTCCTATAGAATTTTTATTAGATACAGTTAACTTATTTTCATTTATAAATTTAGATGTTTTATCACCATTAGCTGCAATTCCTGTTCCACTATTAATAATTACTTCCCCTTTATTAACAGCTGTTCCTTTTTGCTTTATTTCAATTCCTATTCCTTTTTCTATTATTATTTTACCTTCTTCTGCATTAACAAAAATATTTTCACCTTTTTTATCTTTATCATAATACAAAACTATCCCTTTTGCTTTTTCACCATTTACTGTTATATTTAGTTTATTAGTTACTTTTGTTTTGTCATTTTCTTCTATTCCTTGATTAAGCTGATGCCCATTTCCTGAAAGAACAGGAAAATTTTTTGTTATATATTGTTCTTCTAGTTTTGCTTCATAAATTTCAGTTCCATATCCTGTTGTACTGATTAATACTGTTATCACTGCCAGTAAAAGTAATCTTTTTTCCTTTCCCATTTCGCCTCCATTTTAATTTTTAGCTTTTTTTTAATACTTTTAATTACTTTTTTAACTTTTCATTTCATTTTAATACAAATCATAGTATCATTATTTTTTCTTGAAATAAATAGTTATGATTCTATCAACATTTTTCCATTTTATTTTTTTACACTATTTTTTTATGCTTTATTTTTTTATTTTTTCTTATTTTAAAATAATTTTTGAAATAAAAAAACAAGAGAAGCATGGGTACACTTCTCCTGTTTTTTAACTCTATTTATAAATTTTTCAAAGAAAGGCTTATTTATTGACTAGAATTTATATACTAAACGCCCTGTATAGTAATACCAGTCTCTTTTCTTTACATTACCTTCATAAGTTTTTTCTCTTATTTCAGGTTCAACAGCAAAACCTACATTTACTGTAAAGCTTTCATCTATTTTATGTATAAAATCAAAACCATATCTGTTTCTTTTTACTTCTATTTTTCCTTTTTTATCATCTCTTGTAACCTGATCTCCAAGTATCTGAATTCTTCCATAAAGTTCAAGAGTATCTTTTTCATTTAATTTTAGAGCAAGTCTTGGTCTTATTTGCTGATGTCTCATTTTATCTCCATCATACTTACTTCTATGCTCTTTTTCCCATCCTTCTTCCCAATAGTCTGCCATAAAATACATACCTGGACTAAATCTATATGTAAATCCTACTCCTGTAATTTCATAACCTGTACTATTTCTTTGAATTTTTGATTTTTCAGGATTACGGTCATAAAATATATCTTTCATAAAATATACTTCTCCATGAAAATCAAGTTTATCTGTAATTTGATAAACAAATTTTGGAGCTATTCTATAGGAATTTACTTTAAAATCTGTTTTTCCTTTAGCTGTTTCTTGATACTGCCATCTGTCTCTTACTGTCACTCCAAGAGTTAATTTATCTGTAAATTTTCTTGAATACTGAATTCCAGGATATACTCTGTACATCTGCTTAGAATTTACCTCATCAAAAAGATAATCAGTTCCCCATTCAGCTTCACGAATTTCATATATAAATGTCCAGTTTGAATAGTCCTTATGTTTTAATATTCCATTTACTTTTTTTATCCATAACTGAGGTGGTGCATCTTCCTCTCCATAACTATGTGTATCTTCAACCTCAACCCTTGGAATAATACGCCCTGTCCATTTTGATTCCTTTTTAACATCTTCAGCATATAATAAAGAACAGAAAGCAAATAATGCTGCAAACACAAATATAATCTTTTTCATAATCTCTCCCCTAAGTAATATCAGACTTAAAATTTTATATCTGATATTTTGTTTCCCCATTTCATAGGGCTATTCTACATAATTTTTATTTAAAAATAAATCGTTATTATTCTATATTCTGTTTTCTATTATTTTCTATGTAATATAAGTATTTTTTAAAATTTATATTCTTTTTTCCACTTTATATATTCTATTTTCTGTAATAAAAAAAGAAGTAGAATTAAAATTATAAATTCTGCTTCTTTTTATATATTTTCTATTTTATATTATAAAATTATTTTTCCATAAATCTTTTATATGCCTGTCTCTGAATTTCCTCTGCTCTTTTAAGACCTACACTTCTTAAACGCCTCATATAATTTTTCCAGTCTTTATCAACATCAGATACTCCAAGTATCCATTTTTGTGTCATTTCTTCTGCTATTGAATAAAGTTGACTATCTATTTTAGAAAGTTCTGCTGTTTCTTCTTTTGTATATTTTAATATTGGCATATGAGATTTTACCACACCTGATTTTATATAAAGATCCATTGCAGAAACAGCTTCAGGATCTGCCCATTGTCTTTCATTTTCTCCATCCTGAAACATTCCTAGTCTGTATTGTGCTCCTTCTCCTCTTAATACCATAAGTGGAATAATTCCATCAGGATTTTTTAAGACTTTATCTGTAAACTTTGGTTTTCCATTTTCCATAACATATGTATCTCCTTCAACTCCAAAGTTCCACAGTCTTCTTCCTTCTTCAGTATACCAGAAATCAAAATATTTAATTATTTCAACTGGATTTTTAGCTGCTTTTGTTATTGACCATCCTCCAAGATAATTTTCCCTTGCAAATGATGTAGTTCTTTTTCCTTTATACTCAACAGGAAGAATTACTGAAAAATCAAATCCTGGAATAGCATTTCCAAGTCTGCTATTGTAGTTTCCTGTACTTGAAAACCAATCACATGTAAATCCTCCAAGATTATTATTTAAAATATAATCTCTTGAAGAAACATCTCTTGTAAATACTTCTGAATCAATAAGACCTTCTCTATACCATTTTGCAAGTTCTCTTATTGCATCTTTATATTCAGGTTCTGCTGGTCCAAAAACAGGGCCTTTTTCATCTTTGCTATACCAGCTGTATTCTGCCTTAAAAATATCTGCAAGAGATGAAATTATTTTTTTTGATGTATTTCCTCTTAAAAAAAGAGGTATTTCATCTTTAACTCCATTTCCATTAGGATCTTTTTCTCTGAAAGCTTTAAGGACAACATATAGTTCTTCCAATGTTTTAGGATCTTTAAGTCCCAATCTTTTTAACCAGTCTTTTCTTATATAATAACCTTGTGATGTACTTATGCTATCATAATCATTATAGTTTGGAATCATATATATATGACCATCAGCTGCAACTGCATCTTTTTTGTAACCTGGATTTTCTTCCCAGAACTTTTTTATATTTGGTGCATATTTATTAACAAGTTCTTCAAGGGGAATAACTTTTCCTTCTGCTCCTAATTTTTCCAGTTCTTCTGGAAGTTCATAAGCTATTATATCAGGAAGTTCTCCTGCTGCCATCATAAGATTGAATGCTAAAACTTCATCACTTTGATTTTTAGAAGCTATTCCTTTAAGTTTTATATTAGTCATTTCAAAAGCTTTATTAAAAACAGGAAGCTCTCCATTAAAAGCTTTTCCTAAATGAATTGCAAATATTGTAAATTCCTGAGGATTTTCACTTATGACTGTTCCTTCTGCCTTTTTTACAGATAATTTTTTACTATCACTTTCCTTGAAACTGCATCCTGCAAAACTGAAAAGAATAATAAATCCTGCAAGAAATTTTTTTAAATTCATTCCCTTCCTCCTAAAAAATTTATAAAAGCTGTTTTATTCTTTTAATAACTTTATTGCAATTTTTTTATATTATATTTTTAATAAAATTATAACATCAAATATATTTATTGCAAACAATTTTTTCATAAACAATTTAATAAATTTATTCTTAATACAAAAGAAAAAGAAGAGATATATAATCCCTTCCTTCTCATTATATAATAAGTTTAAAGCAGGCTTATCTTAAATCTTCCATAGCTACATGGTCCATATCTGTAAATGTTTGGTTTTCTCCAACCATTCCCCAGATAAATGTGTAGTTACTTGTTCCTACACCAGAGTGAATTGACCAAGATGGAGAGATTACTCCTTGTTCATTTCCAACGATTATGTGTCTTGTTTCTGTTGGTTCTCCCATTAAGTGGAATACTCTTGTTTCAGGTTGCATGTTGAAGTAGAAGTAAACTTCCATTCTTCTTTCATGAGTGTGGCAAGGCATTGTGTTCCACATATTGTTTGGCTCAAGAACTGTCATTCCCATAAGTAATTGACAAGATTTACATACTGCAGGGTGAACATATTGGAATATTGTTCTTTCGTTTGAGTTAGCAAGACTTCCTAATTTAACAGGGTTTGCTTTTTCTATATCAATTTTTACGATTGGATATGTTGTATGTGCTGGAGCTGAGTTTACATAGAATTTAGCAGGGTTTTCTGCATCGTCAGATGAGAATGTTAATTCTTTAGAACCCATTCCTACATAAAGTCCGTCTCTTGAATTCATTTTGTATTCAACACCGTCAACAACTATTTTTCCAGGTCTTCCGATATTGATTACTCCAAGTTCTCTTCTTTCTAAGAAAAATTCAGAACCTAATTCTTTGCTTCCTTCAAGTTTAACTTCTTTAGTTACAGGCATGATTCCTCCTGCAATTATTCTGTCAACATGAGAATAAGTTAAGTTTGCATCATCTGCAACAAATATAGTTTCTATAAAGTAATGTTTTCTTAATTCTTCAGTTGTATAATGTTTTGAATCTTCTGGGTGATTTGCATATCTTACATCTAATTTCATTTATTAATTTCCTCCTAAAATAATTTAAACTTTTTATTTAATCTTTGTGACAGCTGTTATTATCTAACTAGCCATCCACCGTCAACTGCTAAAATATGTCCATTTACATAATCTGATGCTTTACTTGCTAAGAATACGATTGCTCCCATTAAATCAAATGGATCTGCCCATCTTTCAGCTGGTATTCTTGATAAAATTTCTGCATTTCTTTTTTCATCTGCTCTTATTGGAGCTGTGTTAGCTGTTTTAATATATCCTGGAGCTATTGCATTTGTTTGAATGTTTAATGGAGCTAATTCATTTGCAAATGCTTTAGTTATACCTGCAACACCGTGTTTACTTGCTGTGTATGGAGGTACAAATTTTCCACCTTGGAATGCTAACATTGAAGCAACATTAATTATTTTTCCTCCACCTTGTTTAGCCATTGTTTTAGCTACATCTTGGCTTAAGTAGTAAACTGAGTTTAAGTTAATGTTTATAACTGCTTCCCAGTCAGAATCTTTATATTCAAGAAGAGGAGCTCTTCTTATAGTTCCAGCATTATTTACTAATATATCTATTTTTCCATATACTTTTACACATTCTTCAACACAAGCTGTTACCTGAGCTCTGTCAGTTAAATCAGCTTGGAAGAAGTGAATTTTTCTTCCTTCTTTTTCTACTAATTCTCTTGTTTCGTCCCATGCTGTATCGTAAGTTACAACAAACATATCTGCTCCTGCTTTAGCAAGTGCTACAACATATGCTTGTCCTAATCCTGTGTTTCCACCTGTTACTATTGCTACCTTTCCTTTTAATGAAAAGAAATCCATTGAAAATTTGTCTAACATTTCATTCATTCCATTTCCTCCTTTTAAACTTATAATAAATTTTTAATTTTATATTATTTTTCTAAAACATTTTTTTATTTTATTTTCAAACCATCATCGCACTGAAATTATTACATAAGAATTTTTATTTGTAAATCTTCCATTTTATATCCACACTTTTCCACTTAGTTATTTTTTATTTCAATTTTCAATATAAAATATTATTTTTATTATTTTTTATATAATGAAATAATTTTTATTTTAATAGTTCTTAATATACATTCTGCTCTCTCTGTTATCATCTTTTCTGTATATTACACAGAATGGTTCTGTTAATTCTTCGGCTCTCCAATTCACTACATAATTACATTTTTCTCCCTTTAGAAGATGTTTATCCTCAGTTAAAGTAACTGCAAATTTTTCTCTCAAATCCTTTGTGTCTATATTTTTCATAACAATTGCCCATACAAAGTTTCTATTTATAGGATCTGTTCCATATTCCTTCCATACTTTAACAAAATAATATTCCCCTCTTTTTTCAACAGAAAGATTAATTTCTGTTTTTTCATAGAACATGTATATTCTTCCATCTATTTCAAGAAATTCTGTTTTTATTTTTATATCCCTATCTTTTATTTCTTTTCCATCTGCTTTTATCACTGGAATATTTTTAAATTTTCTATTTGCAACTGTTGTATAAACTTCACCTTTTCCTGTTATACAGCTTTCAGCAAATATAACTCCCCAGCTTACAAAAAACCATGATTTTCTGCTTGTTAAGTCTCCATTCCAGTTTATAAAGTCCATTCCTGCTGTTCCATAATAATGCCATTTAAGAGCTCCCGTCATATTTCTTTCAGCATATCCAGTTTTATAATTTCTCTGAGCATTAATATTTTCCATATTCATTTTTATTTCTGTTGTTCCTGGAATATAGTTATAATCTACATTTTCCCAATAATCTTTATACTGCTCTGTATCTTCGTCATAAAGGCAATATGCTCCATCTCCTGTGAACCAGTATTTACTTTTTTTTAAATCTCTACATTCATAATTTCCTACAGTGCTTGAATGCATTGCAATACCTATAGAATAATCTTTATTTCTTTTTATTACTCTGTCCATATTATTGCACACTATAACTTGATCTTTATATTCTTCTGTTTCTATATCATCTCTGCTTAAAAGTTCATTCATTTTACTGCATAAAAATGATGATTTTTCATTTTCAAAATATTTATAAGTTCTTTCTTTTTCTATCTCTCTTTTTACAACTTTTAATATTTTGTCTTTATATTCTTTTGGAGCACATATTCCTGCAAGAAGAAAAGCATTTATTATTTTATGCCCTATCTTATGATCATATTCTTTTTTTCCTGCAATTATATTACTGAAAGCTCCTTTAAAGAAAAATGGTTCAAAAGATTTAAGGATTATATCATAAAAATTTTTTATTCCTTTCAAATATTTTTCATAACCACTCTCTGATATAAGATAAATTATTTCTGCAGAACTATGAATTATTTCTGCTCCATCTCCTCCTGCATCTGCTATACTTCTGCTTAAGAAAGATCCGTCTCTGTAAAATCCGTCTCTATTAAGAGAACAACTGTCATCTTTATATTCCCAAACTTCAGATAAAGCCCCTAAGGCAAGAATCATTTCATTTTCATTTTTTGATAAAAGCCCCTTTAAAAAAGAAATCTTTACAGCTTTTGCCCTCCATGCTCCGTGAGAAAATCCAAAATTTTCCATATGATGTCCTATATATCTTGAATCTGGTTGAAAGTATTCTATTGTTTCAAGAACAGAATTAAATATTTTTTCTTTTAATTTTCCTTCTGTCATAATAAGAATATCAATTATTATAAGAGGTATCTCTATTTCAAATGTATACTGACTGTTTTCATTAATTTTAATATTTCTATTATAAAAATTTTCTTCTCCTTGTTTTAATCTTTCTTCTATCAATTTAAGAATATCCATATCATTATAATAATTAGTTCCAACTGATTTATAAGCTCTTGTAAGAATTAAAGTGTTTTCATAAAATCTTTTTATTTCTTCAATATTTTTCTCTCTCTCATCAAATCCCGAATTTTCATCTTCTATAAGTATTCTTGTAATACTTTGATTTAAAAAAGTAACAGTATCAACTGGAGTAAATCCATTTCCTTCAAGATACTCTCTTCTTTTGTTTAATATACTTATTTTTTCTATCATTAATTTTCCCCCGAATCTATTTATTATATATTAACAAATTAATATCATTATTTCAGAACACAAGTCAATCATCATTATTTCATATTTTTTAATTCAAAGTTTTTGCTAAGATTAATTCTTTATAATAGACCAATTGTGGAAAACTGCTTATTTTCTCATTTATAAAATAAAATTTATTTCCTTAATTTTTTACAATAAAAAAAGCCAGAGTTTTTTAAACTCCAGCTCATTTTATATTTTAATAATTATTATTTAGATATATTCTACTTTCCCTATTATCTTCTTTTCTATAAACTGTACAAAATGGTTCTACTTTTACTTTTGAATCCCAGTTAATTTCATAATTACATTGAATTCCATTAATCAAGTGTTTTCCTTCTGTTATTTTAACACCAAACTTTTCTCTTATTTCATCAAGAGACATATTTCCTTTATTCATTACAAGTCCCCATACAAGAGAACTATTTACAGGATTTTCTCCATGTTCAACCCACATTTTTACAAAACAGCAATCTTCTTTTTTCTCTATTTCAATATTTATTTCTGTTTTTTTGTAGAACATAAATATTTTTCCATTAATTTCAACATTATCTGCTTTTAATACTGCTCTTTCCTCATCTAAAATTTTTCCATCAACTTTTATTTCAGGAACTTCTTTAAATTTTCTATTTGCAATTGTTGTATAAACTTCACCTTTTCCTTTTATGCAACTTTCAGCAAATATTACACCCCAGCTTACAAAAACCCAAGATTTTCTACTTGTAAGATTACCATTCCAGTTTTCAAATTCCATTCCTGCAGCTCCATAATAATGCCATTTAAGACCAGCTGCACTTTTTCTGTCAAGAGGTTTATGTTCAGGATTTCTCTGAGCATCAACATTTTCCATATTCATTCTTATTTCTGTTGTTCCTGGAATATAGTTATAATCTACATTTTTCCAGTAATCTTTATATTGCTCTAAATCATTATCATAAAGATAATATGCTCCGTCTCCTGTATACCATCCTTTTATATTTTCTCCATTTCTAGTTTCGTAATTTCCAATATTTGAAGAATGCATTGCAATTCCTACAGCATAATTTTCTGCTCTTCTCATTATTCTGTTCATTTTATTGCATATTACAAGTCTGTCTTTATATTCTTTTATTTCAATATTTTCTTCTAATAATTCTTTCATATGATTATAAAAGAAAGGAGATTTTTCATTTTCAAAATATTTATAGAAAGTATCTTTTTCAACTTCTGATTTTATAAGTTCAGCTAATTTGCTTTTATATTCTTCAGGAGCATCTTCTTTAATTAGAAGAAGCGAATTAAGCATTTCATGTCCTGTTTTGTGATCGTGGCTAGTATAATCTGAAATCCCTCTTCCATTAAGCATATCTGTAAATCCACCTTTAAAGAAGAATGGTTCAAAAGAAGTAAAAATTATGTCGTAGAAATTTTTAAGACCAAGAAGATATTTTTCATACTCTGTTTTTCTTACAAGATGAATAATTTCTCCTATTTCTCTTAAAATTATATTTCCGTATTTAGCAGTATATGGAATACTTCCATGATGAAGGAATGATCCATCTCTATAGAATCCATTTCTATCAAGAGAATAGCTGTCATCTTTATATGCCCATGCTTCTATAAGAGAATTAAGAGCAAGTTTTATTTCATCTTTATTATTTTCAAGTATTCCTCTTATAAGGGAAACTTTTACTGTTTCTGCTCTATGTTCTGCTGTTGAAAATCTAAGAGGAAGTTTAGTTGTATATATAGCTCCCTCATTGTTTCCTGAATATCTTGGATCTGGCTGAAAATATCTTCCAGAGTCCATAACTTCTTTCATTATATCTTTTGATATATCTTCATTCATTAAAACAAAAATATCATTTAAAAGCATTGGGATATCTATTTCCCATACCCACCAATTAGTATGTTCTGCACAATTTTTATTGTAGAAATACTTCTGCCCCATTGAAAGTCTTTCTTCAACTAACTTTAAAACATCTGCATTTTTTTCATATTCTGTTCCTTTTACTGTATATCCCTTTGCAAGAGTAAGAGTATCTTTATAGAATTTTTTTAAAAGATTTATATCTTTTCCTATTTCAGAATAATCAAATTTTTCTGATAATATTCTTTTTAACTCTTTGTTTAAAAAATCAAGTGTTTCCTGTGGAATCTTTTCAGCACCTGCTAAATATTCTTTTCTTCTGTCCAGCATAACTGTTCTTTCCATCATTTTTCCCTCCCCCAAAGCAGTTAATAAATTAATCAACTACTTTTTTGTTTCAAAACAATAATAAATATGTTCTTTTTTACTGTTTTTTATCTATTAATACATTATAATGTAAAAAAACAATATTGTAAAATAAAAATATATTCAAAATGAAAAAAAGAGCACAGCTTTTTTTTAAAGAACTGTACTCTTTTATATTTAAATAATTTTATTTTAATATGAATTGTCGTTTACAGGTTTTCCAGCTTTTGCTATTTTTACAAGTCTGCTAGTTCCAAGTCTTTCTACCCCAAGTTCCATAAACTTTTCAGCATCTTCAAATGATGAAATTCCTCCTGCAGCTTTAACTTTTACATTTTCTCCTACATATTTTCTCATAAGAGCCACATCATCAAAAGTTGCTCCTCCTGTAGAAAATCCTGTAGAAGTTTTAATATATTCTGCTCCTGATTCAGTTACTATTTCACACATTTTAATTTTTTCTTCTTCTGTTAAAAGACAAGTTTCAATTATAACTTTTAAAATTCTTCCGTCACATGCTTCATGAATTTTTTCTATTTCTTCTTTTACAAGATCATATTTTTTATCTTTTAAAAGTCCAATATTGATAACCATATCAATTTCATCTGCACCATTTTCTATTGCATCTTTTGTTTCAAAAACTTTTACAGCAGTTGTGCTGTATCCATTAGGAAACCCTATTACTGTACAGATAGGAAGTTTATCTCCAACATATTCTTTAGCTTGCTTTACATAAGAAGCTGGAATACATGCTGAAGCTGCTTTATATTTTATTCCATCATCTAATATTTCTTTTATTTCTGCCCATGTTGCTGTTTGACCTAAAAGAGTATGATCAACAGCTGCAAATATTTTTTCTCTGTCCATTTTATCTCCTTTTATTTCAAAAAATTTTAATCTAAACTAGTTTACCAAGAATTGAAGTTCCTATTGTATTTTCAGGCATCTTAACATCAAAATTGTCTGCAATAGTTGCTCCTATAACAGCAAATGTTGAAGCTCTGTCAAGTTGTCCATGTCCTTTCATTGAAGGAGAGTAAGCGATAAAAGGAACTCTTTCTCTTGTGTGATCTGTTCCAGTGTATGTAGGATCATTTCCATGGTCAGCTGTTATTATTAAAAGATCATCCTCATGAAGTTTTCCTAAAAGTTCCCCAAGTTTTACATCAAATTTTTCAAGTTCTTGAGCATATCCTATAGGATCTCTTCTATGTCCCCAAAGAGCATCAAAGTCAACTAGATTTACATAACATAAACCTGTAAAATCTTTTTCTGCTATTTCTATTGTCTGTTCCATTCCATGAACTGAACTCTTTGATTTATATGCTTCTGTTATTCCTTCTGTGTCAAAAATATCATTTATTTTTCCAACTGAAATAACATCAAAATTACTGTCTTTAAGGGCATTTAAAGCTGTTCTTCCATATGGTTTTAAAGCATAGTCATGTCTGTTTGAAGTTCTTTTAAACTCCCCTTTTTTCTTTCCAACATATGGTCTTGCAATAATTCTTCCAACTTTCCATTCATCTTTAAGTGTAAGTTCTCTTGCAATTTCACAGCATCTGTAAAGTTCATCAAGTCCAAAAGTTTCTTCATTTCCACAGATTTGAAGAACTGAGTCTGCTGAAGTATATACTATCATATTTCCTGTTGCAATCTCTTCTTCTGCAAGTTCATCAAGAATTTCTGTTCCACTTGCACTTTTATTTCCTATTACTTTATGACCTGTTCTTTTTTCAAGTTCATCAATAAGTTCTTTAGGAAAACCTGTGTCTGTAAATGTTTTAAAAGGTTTATCTATATTAAGCCCCATCATTTCCCAGTGTCCTGTCATTGTATCTTTTCCTACACTTGTTTCATTCATTTCCATGAAATATCCAAGAGGATTTTCCACAGGACTTACATTTTTCATAGGGTGAAGATTAGCCATTCCAAGTTTTTGAAGATTAGGAATATTAAAAGTTTTTACACTTTCTGCAATATGACCAAGGGTATCAACACCTTTATCTCCAAATTTTTCTGAATCGTCCATTGCTCCTATTCCAAGTGAATCCACAACAATTGTGAATATTCTTTTATATTTTTTCATTTAAGATGCCTCCTTCTTTTTCTTAACAGAAAGTTTCAAGGGCAATTTTCATCATATTAACGAAAGCTGTCTGTCTCTCTTCTGCTGTTGCTTTCTTTTCAGATGTAAAGCTGTCTGATATTGTTAAAAGACAAGCTGCTTTTTTTCCAAGAACTTTTGCATTATGGAAAAGCGCAAAACTTTCCATCTCTACACAAGTACATCCATGTTTAGCACTTATTTCTTTATATCCGTCAACATTGCTTTCTGTATAGAAAACATCACTTGAGTGAATTCTGTCAAGATGAACAGGAATTTCAAGTCTTTCTGCTGTTTTCATTATTTTTTCATTAAGCTCTGCATCTGGATAAGTTACATCTTTATCATATCCATTTTGTGTTTTTGCAAAAGATGATTCACTCCATGCACTTTCTGCAAGAACAACATCAAAAAGATCAAGTTTATCTGTATAAGCTCCTGCTGATCCTACACGAACTATATTTTCAACTCCGTATTGAGAATAAAGTTCATAAGAATAAATTCCTATTGAAGGCATTCCCATTCCTGAAGCCATTACTGTAATTTCTTTTCCTTTATATTCACCTGTAAAAGCAAACATATTTCTTACTGTATTTACAAGTCTTACATTTGTAAGGAATGTATCAGCTATAAATTTTGCTCTTAAAGGATCTCCTGGCATTAATACATTTTTTGCTATTTCTCCAACTTTTGCTTGGTTATGTGGTGTAGGCATATTTTTTTCCTCCTAATTTTTTCTATAAATCATCACTTGTAAATGCCATTGGCATTAATTCTTCTATATTTGTAACAAGAACTTTCTCCCCTGTTCCAAGAACTATAGGAGTATCTCTCTTTAAAAGTTCAACAAGCACTTGTCTGCATGCTCCACAAGGAGTTATAAGGGTATTTCCTTGACCTACTATAGCCATACATTCAATATCGTCCTGACGATATCCAAGTGAATATACATGAAATAATGCACTTCTTTCTGCACAGTTTGTAAGTCCATAAGAAGCATTTTCAATATTTGCTCCTTTATGATATTTTCCATCTTTTGTTTTTACACATGCACCTACATGGAAATTTGAATAAGGTGCATAAGCATTATCCATAGCTTCATAAGCATTTTTTAGAAGTTCTGTATATTTTTCCATTTCTTTTTCTCCTTAATATAATTAGAACATTGTAATAAGTCCTACTATCATAGCACTTAAAACACTTACAACAAATCCTCCAATCATTGCTTTAAATACAAGTCTTGAAAGTACTCCTCTTTTTTCAGGGCAAAGTGCTGCAATACCTGCAATACATATTCCCATACTTGAAATATTTGCAAATCCTGCAAGAGATATTGAAAGAATAAGAGCTGTTCTTTCTCCAAGTCCTTGAATAACCTGTCCTAATTGTTGGAATGCAACGAATTCATTAAGAACAAGTTTACTTCCTAAAAGCTGACCTGCAAGAAGAATGTCATCTCCTGAAAGTCCCATTATAAATCCAAGAGGTGAAAATACATAAGCAAATATTTTTTCAAGGCTTAAACTTCCAATTCCAACTGCTCCACCTATTGCTCCAAGTATTCCATTTACAAGAGCAACAAGACCGATTATAGCTATAAGAGAAGCACCTATTGCCATTGCAGAGTTCATTCCATTCATAGCACCCTCTGTTACAGCACCTATAAGATTTTCATTGTCACCTTTATTATCCATGCTTACATCTTCAACATTTTTTGAAATCTCTATTTCAGGATAAATTATTTTAGAAACAGCTATACTTCCCATAGGAACAAGAGTACTTGCAATAAGAAGATACTCCATAGGTATTCCAAGAGCAACATATCCTCCTATTATTGTTGCTGACATACTTCCCATTCCAGAAACTAAAACAACCATAATTTCACTTTCTGTCATTATTCCAAGATATTTGCTTATAAGAATAGGGCTTTCAGTCTGTCCAAGGAACATATTTGCAACTGCAACGAAACTTTCAACCTGTGATGTTCCAAGAATTTTTCCAACACCTTTTCCAATTACTTTTACTATAAATCCTAAAATTCCAAGATAGTATAAAGCACCTACCAAAGAAGAAAGGAAAACTATATTTCCAAGAACTTGAGTTGCAAAAATAAATCCTGTAGGAGCTCCTGCAAATCCAAGGCTTCCAAATACAAATGATATTCCATCTTTTCCATAGTCAAGAACTCTTGTTACTACATCAGAAACTTTTGATACAACAAGTTTTCCAAGAGGGAATTTTACAAGTAAAAATGCAATTATAAACTGTACTGCCATGGCTTTTAAAATTATTTCTTTTTTTACAGCTTTTCTGTCTTTAGATATTACAAGCATCGCTCCCAGTATTATCACTATTCCTAAAATATTTATAACAGCTCTCATCTTTTTTTATCTCTCCTATATTTTATTAAAATTATTTTGCTGATTCTTTATCAGACTTAATTAAGTTACGGATAGCTTCCACAGTTACTTTTATTGCTGCTTCAGTATCATGAACAACAGGATTTTCAAGTCCAAGTTTTTCTCTTTCTTGATTTGCTACTACAAGGAAAGATGAACCTACACGGACATTTAAATAACTTCCTACTATAAATAAAGCTGCTGATTCCATTTCAGATGCTTTACATCCCATTCTTTTCCATGCTTCCCATTTATTTTCTAGCTCATAACTTACAGGCTTTGTTGAAGGTTCATGTTGTCCATAGAAAGCATCTTTACATTGAACAACTCCCACATGGTAAGTTTCTTTTAAAGTTTTTGCTGCTTTTACAAGAGCATTTGTTATATCAAGATCTGCAACTGCAGGATATTCTATTGGAGCATATTCTTTACTTGTTCCTTCCATACGAATTGCACCAGTTGCAATAACAATGTCTCCTCCCATTATTTCTGTCTGCATTCCTCCACAAGTTCCAACTCTTAGGAATGTATCTGCTCCACATCTTACAAGTTCTTCAAGAGCAATAGAAGCTGAAGGTCCTCCTATTCCTGTAGAAGTAACACTTACTTTCACTCCGTCAATATAACCGGTATAAGTAACATATTCTCTGCTGTCTGCCACAAGTTTTGCATCATCAAAATGTTTTGCTATTTTTTCGCAACGCTTTGGATCTCCAGGTAAAATAACATATTTTCCTACATCTCCTTGTCTTAAGCCAATGTGATATTGTAATCCTTCTTCTGCATATTTCATAATCTGCTACCTCCAATTTTTTAATTTTATACCGTTGTCTAAATTACATTCTTGTTGTTTATCAAGTTGTCTACTATTGTATGATATCATGCAAATTGTTTTAATGTCAATCGCTTTTTTGTTTTTTTTGAACATTTTTATAAACCAATTTTATTGTTTGTTTAACCTAAAAAAATAAAAAAACCAGAACACTTTTATGTGCTCTGGTATACTAATTTTCTTATTTTAATCTTCTGTCAATTATTATGCTGCCATTTTCCACAGGTATGTAATGCTTGTTGTATAGAACAGGATACTTATTTTTTATATGAATAGATTCTGCTAAAAGGTAGAATCTTTCACTTTTAGAAACAGTATACTTCATTGCTGAAACATTTCCAGCTTCAGAAAATGTAAGTTTTATTGAAGAATGTTTTGCTTTTTCATAAATAGTTTTATCTAAATATTCAAGAAGTTGATTCTTATCTGAAAGTTCTATTCCTGCTTCAGAAATAGTTTCAACTGGAATTGTTGAAAGAGTATAGGCTACTGTTTTTCCTTTTGACTTATACCATCTATCTGCAAAAATAACAACAGGAGTTTTTCTTTCTAAAACTTTTGCTGTATAATCTGATGAAGGCTCTATTCTAAATTCAAGTTCTACCTCATCTATCTCTTCAGTTACAGATGAATAAACAGGATGTTCAAGAGTTTCTAGACCTTTTTCTATCTTCACTCCTGATTTCATTACAAAATTTCCTTTTCCTTGCATATTTTTAATTATTCCATCTTCCTGAAGAAAGGCTAAAGCCTGTCTTAATGTTGTACGGCTTACTCCCATAGTCTTTGCAAGTTCTGGTTCTGTCGGAAGTCTGCTGTCCTGTACAAATTCCCCATCTTTTATCATCTGGAACAACTTATTATATACAGCTACACATCTCGGAATTTTTTTTGTTCCGTTTGTAAGTTGTTCAATTTTATTCATAGTTTAACACACCATCCCTAATGTTTAATTTAAAAAAATAACTTTTATATATTATATAATATTAGACAAGTTATTTCAAGAATAATTGTTTTAAAAACATCTTCTATATCTTTTTAAATATGAATATATCCGTTTTAAAACAAAATTTTATCAGATTATTGATTATTTTTTTCCCATGTGATATATTTAAATTAAATATAATAATTTTTGAGATTTTTTAAGCGTTTTTTATTGTTTTCAGTTTATATATTAAAACAATGAAAAGCGTTTTTTTATAATTTTTTATGGAGGTCTGATATGAATTATCACGAAAATAAAATGGGCTCTCATAAAATTCTGCCCTTGCTTTTATCTATGTCACTTCCCCCTACAATATCAATGATGACAAGTTCTCTTTATAATATTGTAGATTCCATTTTTGTAGCAAGGCTTGGAAATAATGCACTTACTGCTGTTTCTTTAGCTTTTCCAATTCAGATACTTATTATAGCCCTTGCAATAGGCTTGGGAGTGGGAGTAAATTCATTTGTTTCTAGAAAATTAGGGGAAAAAGATTTTTCTGCTGCTGACAGTGCTGCATCACATGGAATCTTTCTCTCTGTTCTGCACTATATAATTTTATCTGTTCTTGGTATCATTTTTATAAAACCTTTTTTTAATATTTTTACAAAAAACAGTGAAATTTTTAATATGGGCTGTACATACACATATATAGTTACATTCTTAAGTTTTGGAATAATAATGCAAATAGGAATAGAAAAAACTCTTCAGGCAACAGGAAATACTCTTACTCCTATGTTCCTTCAAATAATAGGTGCTGGAACAAATATTATTCTTGATCCTATTATGATTTATGGATATTTTGGATTTCCTGAAATGGGAGTGACAGGAGCTGCTGTAGCTACAGTCTGTGGACAGATAATTGCTCTTTTATGTTCTCTCTATGTTATTTTTTACAAAAAACAAGAAGTTAAAATATCAATTAAAAATTTTAAATGGGATTCAAATATTGTAAAAAAAATATACAGTGTTGCTGTTCCTTCATTTTTTATAATATCAACAGGATTTTTTATGGTTACAGGTATAAATTATATCCTAACAGGAATATCTGCTCTTGCTGTTTCTGTTTTTGGAATATATTATAAACTCCAGACTTTTGTATATATGCCTACAAGTGGAATTACTCAAGGGGCTATGCCTATTATGGGATATAATTATGGAGCTGGAAATAAAAAAAGACTTCTTGAAACTCTTGATTACTCAATGCTTATCTGTGCTGTAATAAATTTAGCTGGAACTTTTCTTTTTTGGATTTTTCCAAAAGAGATTCTTTCCTGCTTTAATGCTTCTTATGAAATGCTTGAAATAGGAGTGCCTGCTCTTAAAATTATAAGTATAAGCTTTGTTGCTGGAAGCATATGTTTCATATTTTCATGTTTCTTTCAGGCACTTGGAATGGGAGGAGCTTCTCTTTTTATAACTCTTTTAAGACAATTTATTATTCTTTTACCTTTAGCTTTTTTTATGGGAAATATTTTTGGATTAAAAGGTGTATGGTGGTCATTTATAATTGCAGAATTTATAACATGTATATGCTCAATAATAATTTATAAACATCATTCTAAAAAAGATTCTGTTTTTAAATAAATTACTTCATAAAAAATAGCTGCTGCATTTTCTAATCTAGATTTGCAACAGCTTTTTTATATTTTATTCTTATTAAAATAGTTTATTTCCTATTTTAATTCTTTGTCCATTTGAAATATCCAAATTTGGCTCTCTCTTTCTGATTTACTATTTTGTGTCATTATTACTTTAGCTTTAGGAACTGCTTTTCCATTATAAGTAAATTCTTTTTTATTTCCATCATATATATAATCTTCCATATTTGAATTTTTATTATCAGGATCTTCCATTTTAGTTGCTATTCCAAAATCGTTATCATTGACTACAACTATTGTTTTTTTATCAGGTAAAACAGTCATTCCTTCGGCTTTTTCTATATCCCAGCCATATTCTCTTAAATCTAAAACCAATTCTTTTTTAACAGGTTTTAATTCTTTTAATTTTCCATATTCAAGATCCCCATTATTTCCTATTTCATCTGCTCCATTTATATCTATCATATAAATAAGATTCTGCATCTCTCCTTTTTGTTTTCCCTGTTCAATCACTAAAAATTTACCTTCTCCTATAGAACAAATATCTCCTATCTTAGCTGCCCCAAAATTTTTATACCCTTTATCAACTGGATAAGCATACATAACACTTTCTTTTGTCTCAGGATTAAATCTTACTATTCTTGTATATTCTGCTGTATTTTTTGTTTCTCCATTTATATTTAAAGGACTTTGTACAGCTGCGTACACATAACCTTTTTCATCTATTGTAAGACCTTCAAATCCTCTGTTTGGTACTCTATATTTTAATATCTCAGGAAGCCCTTCCTTAGGCCCATATTTTTCTATTATTTTTCCATGTTTATCTGCTTTAATTATAAAAGGCCCATATTCATCACACAGCCAGAAATTTTCATCTTTATCAACTGCAATTCCTTCTGTATCCACTCCATCAATATCATCATTCAGTCTGCTCATATCAAAGTTTAATGGAATTTCTCCTATTGCACCTACAAGCCCTTCAGGAATAACTCTTCCTGAAATCTTTTCTCCAAAACTATTTCTTAAAGGAATACTTTTTACAATTTCAGCCTTATCCCCTTTAACTTTTATCACTCCTATGCTTGGAGTAAAATCAGGAACAGGGAAAAATTTTCCTGCTATTTCTTTTCCATTTTCTATATATTTAGGAATATCTCCATTTGGACCTCTGTCTGTTACAGCATAAAATTCTAAATTTCCGTCTTTATCCTGTCCTTTAAAAGTTAAAGCTGAACCATATCCAGGATTTATCCCTGTTATAAATTCTTTTTCTTCTCCATTATAGATTATTTTATAATCTCCTGAATTTACAATATATTTTTTTACATTTATAGACTCTGCATAAATCATTGTGCTTATAAGCATACTTAAAAAAATAATTTTCTTCATATTCAATCACCTCTTATATGCAGAGTATCATTTAAATATAAATTACATATTAAAATAATGTAAAACTTAAGTAAATTTTTATACAAAAAAAGAGAAGGATTTCTCCTTCTCTTCTTACTATACCCATTAGGGTT